>Ga0310690_10002204_pt1 | contig 32324 bp, 26 predicted proteins | sample AusTroGonzalo_MG_2_FD_207661 | JGI IMG/M metagenome (GOLD analysis project Ga0310690, IMG submission 207661) | Bovine rumen microbial communities from tropical cattle in Woodstock, Queensland, Australia - Gonzalo_04 (v2) (version 2) | ecosystem: Host-associated > Mammals > Digestive system >...
ACGTCGAAAAATCCGTTCACCATTTTTTGTCTCCTGTGCTGTTCCGTGGTTACAATAATATATCCCGCGCGAGGGCCTCTTTCAAGGTTGATTCCGGAAATATGCGGCAATTAATAGAGATGCCCTTTACATCCAAGTCTCGTAATAATCAAGTTGGACTCTTGGACAAGAACAAAGAGCCACTTCTTATTTATCATGGAACACCGAACAGAGTCACGAGTATTCGTCAAACCAGCGAGGGGAATTGTGGAGTTGGGTTCCATCAATAGACCAGGCAACCGAGATACTGCCGGAGAAGAGCATATTTACACGAACCACAGAGAACGAAGTTCAATATCCGGCGGCGTGCAGTGCTTCGTCAATGCGTTCCAGGAAGTCCTGCGCCGCCTCGAAAGTGCTGCCGATGACTTCCTGTTCCTCCGGCGTCTTCAGCATCCGCTGAAGCCTGCCGCTTTGCAGATAATCCAACTGGGCGCGGTAATTCTTTTCAAACTCATCCCGGGCTTTCTCCAGCTCATCGGACGTCATCGATTCATAGGACTCGACCGTAAGGTCCCTGATCGCCAGGAGGAATTCCGTACCTTCTTTGCACTCCTTGATGACGTCCTGGCGTTCTTCGGGCGTACCGCGAAACCGCTTGAGCATATCTTCCGCTTCGTTCCGCATTTCACCGACATCGTATTTGGCCTTGTCGCGCTCGGCAAGTGTTTTCGCGGAATTCCGGTCGCTCCGATTCGTTCGTTTTTTCAATGAGCCGGAAGTATCTTCTTGACCGGACAGATCGTCCAATGTCACCTCATCCAACTGTTCGGCGTTCTGCTGGAATGGAACATGATCCTCCTGTCGAAGATGCGGCGACAAAATGACCGCGGCGGCCCCGAGAAAGAGCGCCGCCGCGGCGAGAATGGCAATGTTTTTGAACGTCCGATCCATGCGGGAATCAGTCGTTCGGGAAGATTTCGTCCGTCTTCAGGATCCTGACTTTGCCGTACTTCTCAAGCCCTTTCTGATCGATCTGCTTCAGGTCGGCAAGGATCAGGATGATGTTCTTCTTCCCGGTAATATGCTCCCTGGCCTCGGCGACATACTGGTCCATGCTCATTTTGAGCAGGCCTTCGTAGGCGGTCTTGCGCGATTCCTCTTTCAGGTTGAACTTCTTCATGGTGCGACGGACGCCGTAGTAGTTTTCCTTCTGGACGCGGATGTTGCGGAACTGGGAAAGAAGATTCTGACGGGAGGACTCGAACGCGGACTGAGCACCGGTTTCCGGATGGTCCAGCAGATTCAGGACGCCATCGAGCGAGGTGAAGAGCTTGTCGTGCTGAGTGCCGATGGCGCCGTAGGACATGGAGTAGCCGTTCGGGTCGCGGCTGGGGTTGGAGTAGCCCGCACCGACCGAATACGCCAAAGCCTGACGTTCGCGGAGTTCGTTCATGAACGTACGGGATTCGAGCGTGGAATAGATTTCCTCGAAATCATAGGGCTTGTCCTGGAAACGCCCGTCGAGGCGTACGACCTCGATCTGCGCCTGAGCCGCGCCGGGATAATCCACCACGAAAACCGTATCCTCTTCCGGCTCGACCGCCTGGAAGAACTGCGTCTTCGGGAACGTGCCGGGCGCACCTTTCGCATCGATCACGCCTGCCAGAAGCTCCTTGACTTCCTTGTCATCCGCGGGACCGTAATACACCACGTCGTGGGTGAACCCGCGCAGGCCGTGAATACGTTCGATGAGCTTTTCCGGGTCGAGTTCGCGCATCTTCGCCACAGGCAGGATGTCGGCGGAATAGTTCTCCGGGCCGCCGTAAATCGCGAATCCGGCGGCGGCGGAAAGCAGGGAGCTGCGGTTCGACCTGCGGTCGGCACGGCTCTTTTCGACGGCATCGACCAGCGCCTTGTAGGATTCCGGGTCGGGTTTCACGTTGGAGATCACATGGTTGAAGAGCGCAAGCGACTCCTTGAAATTGCGCTGGAGGCCGCTCAGCGTAAAGCCGCAGCGGTCGGTCTCGACAAACGTGCCCATGCGTGCGGCAAGCTTGAACCATTCCTGGCGGAGCTCCTCAGCGCTGTATTTGTCGGTGCCGAGTTCATCGATCCAGCCGAGCGCGAGCGCGAGCTCCTTGTCCATGCGGGTGCCGACGGGGAACTGGAGCGAGAGGGAGAAGCGCTCGTTGATGTCGTTTTTGGCGGTGAAGAGCGTGATGCCGTCCGCCAGCGGCGTGATGTGGAGGTCTTTCTCCAGGTCGGCGTAGACGGGCCCCTTTTCGGGTTCCATGGGCAGGAGTTCGAAATTGCGTCCGAACTCGGACAGCTCCTCGTGCACGGAGACGGGGGTAATCGGGGGCTTTTCGGCCTTCACGATCCCTTTCGCATCGCCCTGGCGCTTGTAGACGATCACGTAGTTGTCGCGGTAGTTCTTCTTCGCGAACTCGACGATCTGCTCCTTGGTGATCTTCTCCATGGCGTCGATGTCGTTCAGCTGGTCGACCAGCGGCTTGCCCTGGATGAAAGCGTCGTTCAGCACGTGCGCGGCGGTGGAAGCATCCTCGGAGATCGTGATGAGCGCCATGCGCTGGTTGTTCACGATGGCGGCGGGCAGCCAGTCCGGGAACTCGCCGCGCTTAAGCTTTTCGAGTTCGCCGAGGATCAGGTCGCGCGTTTCCTCAAGCGTCTTGCCCTGCGCCGGTTCCGCGGCGAAGACATGCAGCAGATAGTCGCGCATGCCGTGGATGCCGCTGGATTCGGACATGACCTTGCGCGGCAGCTCCAGGTTCAGCTCCATGATGCCACACAGGTTGTTGTTCAGGATGCTGTTGACCATCTCCAGCATGACTTCGGTGTCGCGGCCCGGCTCGAACCGGAACGCCAGCTGGACGCTTTCGGCGTCGGGTCCGAAGACTTCAGCGGAGCGGACGGATTCGATGGGCAGTTCGCGGCGGACGCGTCCGTTTTCGCCGAGGGTGGCGCGTGCGGCGAGCTGTTTGTTGGCGTCGGTGCGGAACACGCCGAAATACTTGCGGACGGATCGCATGGCGTCTTCGTAGTTCAGGTCGCCCGCAAGGATGATCGCCATGTTCGCGGGCTGGTAGTACTCGAAGAAGAAGAGCGAGATGTCGCTCATGGACGGGCTCTTCAGGTGTTCGGGCTTGCCGAGGATGTCGCGTCCGTAGGGATGCGTCAGGAAGAGCTGCTTGCGGAGCGCCTCGGATGCGCGGCGGCCGTCGTTGTTCTGGGAGCGGTTGAACTCCTCATAGACGGCTTCGAGTTCGGTGTGGAACCTGCGGAGCGCGATGGAGGAGAAGCGCACGGATTCGAGGTAAAGATACTTGTCGAGGGCGTTGGAGGGGATGTTGTTGATGTAGACGGTCTCGTCGTATCCTGTCCAGGCATTGGTGTCGGTGGCGCCGAGGCCGCGCACGAGCGTCCAGTATTCATCATTGGAATACTTGGCTGCCTCGCCGGAAACCTGGTCGATCTCGCGGTAGATCGCCTTGCGGAAATCCTCGTCGGTGGTGCTGCGGTACAAGTCGAAAAGCTTCGCGAGCTTGTCGAGCAGCGGCGCTTCCTTTTCCCAGTCCAGCGAAGCCAGCGTGCCGTTTCCCTTGAACATCATGTGCTCAAAGTAATGCGCCAGGCCGGTCGAAGCTTCGGGGTCGTCCGCGCCGCCCGCCCGGACCGAGATCAGCGAGGTGATGCGCGGCTCGATGGTGTTGCGGGACAGGAAGACCTTCAGTCCGTTCTCAAGCACGTAGCTGCGTGTCGAGAACGGATCGTCGGGGATGTATTCGTAGGGAAACCCGTCCTTGTCGACGGCCTGTTTGATTTCCCAGGCTCCGCAGAAGAACGGCAGGGCGGTCAGCAAAAAGAACAGCAGACAGCAAAAGATTTTGCGCATGAATGTTTTCCTTTCTCCCCTGCCGCCCTGGACAGCGGACAGGCTGGTTGTTCAATCTTGATCAGTTGCCCTGGGGCTGGGTGTTGGCAGCGTCGTTCCTGTTGCCGCCGAAGAGTCCACGGAGGGCGCCGGAAGCGGCGTTGACGGCATCGTTCGCGGCGCCGGCGGCGGCATTGGCAGCGCCGTTCACGGCGTTGCTGGCGGCGTCATTCACGGCGTTGGCGGCATCGCCGACGGCGTTTTTGCCGGCTTCGACAGCCTGGTTCGCCGCTTCATTGGCGGCGACCGCGGCAGCGCTGCCGAGTGCAGTTGCGGCATCGCCGACGGAACTCAGGGCATCGGATACGGCGTCAAGCGCAATCGCTTTCTTGATGATCGCGCCGAGGATCTCGTACGCCAGGTCGAGGGCGGTGATGCCTTCCCCCTCGGCACCGAGGTTTTCCAGCGGGTCCATGGAAACAGCGATCGGGGCTTTTGCCGGCAAGCCTTTGATCTTCAGCGTGACGCCGACGTTTTCGATCTCGATCTTGTCGAACTGGAACGTCTTTTCCTTGGACTCTTGCTTCTCCTCCGGTTTCTGTTCCTTCTCCTCTTTTTCTTTCTTCTCGAGGCGCCCCAGGATCTCGTCGAGGTTGCTGCTGGTCAGGCCTCTTTCGTACACGACATCGATGTCCTTGAGGCGGAGATGTTCGACGTGGATCTTGTCCTTCGTGACAGAGCCGAGATCGGCGTCGGCGATCACGTCGCCGAGCTTGAACGCATATCCGTCCTCGGAATACCCCTTGGGGTTGCCGATGATCAGGTCGCCGATCTCCATACGGCCGTTCAGCGGTTCGATGTGGAGACGGGTCACGGATGCGGTGATGTCATCGCCGAGGACCATCGGCACGCCTTTGACCACTGCGGTTTTTGCGATGTTGTCGATGAACAGAAGACCAGCGACAACGAGAACGACGAGGACGATCAGGATGCAGAGGATGGTCTTGATGATCAGACCGGATTTCTTTTTGGACATGACGGGTTCTCCTTATGGTTGAAATTGCGGGCGGCGGTGCAGGGTACACCGTCCGGCGTGAACAGAATAAAGGTTTAGTTCAATTCGTTGGATTTAAAAAAACAAAACCGCTCCGGGGCGCAGCTTGCGTCCGAAGCGGCTTCAGCGAACAATCCAGGCAAAAGCCCTGTTGAGCGGGAAAAGATTCCTCAGCAGGCTTTCTGGATCTTTCCGCTCCGAAGGCAAGCCGTGCAGACTTTTTTCCGGACGGTGCCGCCGTTTTCGACGACGCGGACGGTCTGGATGTTCGGGGTGAAAGTGCGCTTGGTGTTTTTCACGACGTGCATACCGATGCCGCCTTTTTTCTTGGCCAAGCCGCGGCGGATGATGTGTCCGCCCTGGACTTTGTGCTTTCCGCAAATTTCGCAAACGTTGCTCATGATGGGTTCCTCCGAGCTATATTGAGTATTGATTTGTATGTTTTTCGACAATCGTAAAATATAATATACACCCTTTTCCGCCTCTTTCAAGTCGTTTTTCCGTTTTTTTCACGCTTTCCGTCCTTTTCGGGCGGGAGCGCGTCCGGCGGGAACGGCAGAGCCGGACGCATTGCCCGCCGCACCGTCAGGCTTTCGGCCGGAATCCGAAGAAACACATCAGGCAGCGACCGAACGTGGCTTTCGGCAGCGCGGTATCGTAGACGAACTTGTAGAAAAGCGCGGGGATCAGGTAGATGGTGAGGATGGAGGAGAACACCAGACCGCCGACCACGCCGAGTCCGCAGCTGGAACGCAGTTCGGAGCCGAGCCCGCGCCCGAACGCCATCGGCAGCATGCCGGCGACGCTGGCGATGGAGGTCATCACCACGGGGCGGAACTTGTTTTTCGCGGCCTGCGTCATGGCATCGTGCGTCGTCATGCCGGAGAGCTCCAGCATGCGTGTCTCGTCCAGGATCAGGATGGCGTTGTTCACCACGATGCCGATCATCATCACCGCGCCGAGCATGCCGACCATGGAGAGCGACGAATGCGCCAGGAAGATGATGAGGAAGAGACCGACGAACCCCAGCGGCACCGTGAACATGATGAGGATGGGACGTGTCCAGGATTCGAGCAGGGCTGCGATCAGCAGGTAGGTCATGATGATGGCGATGGCGAAGACCGAGGAGAATTCTGCGGCGCCTTCGCGCATCATTTCCGCCTGTCCGAAGAACTTCAGTTCGTATCCCTGGTCCAGCTCCGGCGCGAGTTTGCGTTCCAGCAGCCTCATGATGTCGTCCATCGTATAGCCCTCGGCGGAGTTCGCGTAAATCCAGCCGCCGCGCATCTTGTCCTCGCGCATCAGCGCGATGGAAACCGGGTCCGCCTCGAGAGAAGCCACCACGTCCAGGTCGATGGGCTTGCCATTAATGGACCCGGCGACGATGTTCGCCGCCTGGTCGAACCCGGGGACTTCCTCGGTCTTCACGCGGACGTCGTAACTGCGGCCGCCGACCTTGAACGTGCCGGACTCGATGCCCTCGTAGTAGCCGACCAGCGAGGTGCCGAGCGTGGAGGCGTCCACGCCGAGGTCCTTGATGATCGTTCGGTTCGGCTTCAGCACGATGCGCGGCTTGCGCGTGCGGACGCTGGTGTCGATGTCCTGCGCCATGCCGGATTCGCGCAGGATCTTCGCGCCGAGCAGGGCGTATTCCTCCACCTTGTCGAAATCGTCGCCGGAGACGAACGCCGTCATTTCCACGCCGGAAATGCCGGTCGCTTTCGGGAGTGTCAGCGAGTACAGCACGTTTTCGTATTTGTCCAGGATCGCGTGAAGCTGCGCCGTAAGCTCGTTCATCGGCTCGCGTTCGCTCTTCTGCTTGCCGATGATCGCGATCTCCGCCAAATGGACGCCCTCCGGCACCTGGCCGGGCATCACGTTGCGGTACCCCACTGTCGCGCCGGTTTTCACTACCCACGGCAGCGCGCGGACATCCTTCATGATTTCCAGCGTGCGGGCGCGCGTTTCGTCCAGGCTGTAGTTTGCCGGGAATTCGAGCTCGATGGAGACCTCGCCCTTGTCGTTGTCCGGCACGAACGACATGCTCACGTTCGGCAGCACCATGCGCATGATGAGGAAGCATCCGGCGAAGATCAGGATGACCACGATGCCGCTGAAGCGGCGGATCACGCCCAGCGTATGGCCGTAGGCGGCGGTGATCATGTCGTAGACCTTGTCCCAGAGCCAGAAGAGCGCTTTCTGCCACGCGCGCGGCCCGGCGGCATCCTTCAGCAGGATGGACGCCAGCAGCGGAGTCAGCGTGAAGCTGACGAACAGCGAAACGACCGTGGCGATCACCATCACGCCGGCGAACGGCGCGATCAGGAGGCCGATGACCGACTTCATCAGAGCCACGGGCACGAACACCACCACGTTCGTCAGCGCGGACGCCGCCACAGCCACAAGCACCTCGTCAGCGCCCTTTGCCGCGGCCTCGCCGGGAGGCAGCCCCTCATGCTGTTTTTTGATGATGTTTTCGATCACCACGACCGAGTTCGCCACGAGGATGCCGGCGGAGCATCCGATCGCCACCAGCGTCATCATGTCGAACGTGTAGTGCAGCAAATCCATGGCTGCGAACGTGATGACGACCGAGACCGGCATGGTGACGGAGATGATGAGCGTGGGGCGGACTTCGTGCAGGAAGAGGAAGATCAGGAGGGCGGTCAGCAGGATGCCCAGCAGGACGCTCTGCCACGAATCCGCCACCGAGGCGCGGATGAAGCTGCCGGTGTCCTTGAACCACGACAAATGCATGCCGCCGGGAAGAGCGCCTTCCCGGTTCAGAGACTCGTATTTCCTGCGGACGGCGTCGATGACTTTCACGGCGTTGGCGTCGCTCCGCTTGACGATCTCGATGCAGACGCCGAGCTCATCGCCCAGGTAGCCTTCCTGGCGGATTTCCTTGGAGATCAGCTGGACGTCGGCGATGTCGCCCAGGTAGAGGCGCTTCCCGGCCGCGTTCCCGACCTCGAGGGCTTTGACCTCCTCAATGTCCTGGAACTCGGCGTTGTAGGTCAGGCTGATCTCGCGGCCCCCCTCGCGGACGCGCCCGACAGGGAGCTTGATGTTGTTCTTCGCGACTTTCTGGAGGACTTCGGCGACCGTGAGGTTGGCGGCGGCCATTTTCTCGCGGTTCAGGATGATGTGGAGCTGGACCTCGTTGCCGCCGTGGATGCGGACCTCGCCGACGCCGGGGATCGAGGAAAACTGGTCGGACAGCTTGTCGTCCACATAATCGTACATCCCATCAAGTGTGCGCGTACCGGTAAGGAAAAGCGTGACGACCGGGATGGCATTGATGTTGATCTTGCTGAGCTGTGGAGTCTCGACGGCGTCCGGGAAATCGTCCATGATGGCGTTGATCTTCTCGCGGACCTGATGGATCATGATGTCGACGTCTGTGCCGAGTTCGAACTCAAGCGTCAGCGCGGCGGCGTTCTCCATGCACACGGTCGTGATGTGCTTCAGCCCCTCGATCGAAGCGATCGCGTCCTCGATACGGCGCGCCACATCGACCTCGATCTCCTCAGGCGAAGCGCCCGGATAAATGGCGGTGACCTGGACGTACGGCACGTCGAACTTCGGCAGCAGATCGATGCCGATCTTGCTGTAAGCGAACACGCCGAGGATCGCCAGCATCAGGATGATACAGGTCATGGCGACCTTGCGGCGGATGGAGAATTGGCTCAGAGTCATGGGATGCCCTCCCCGTTCACTGCGCGGACGTGACGGTCACGTCGGATCCGTCGTTCACGAAGTACTGTCCGGAGACGATAACCGCCTGCCCCTTGACTGCCTCGGGATTCAGGATCTCCGCGAACCCGTCGGACGTGATGCCGGTTTCCACCTCGATTTCCACCGCCTTGCCGTCTTTCACGGTAAAGACCGCGCTCTTCCCGCCTTTCTTCAGGATCACGGCATCCCGCGGCACGCCCAGCCCGTCGCGTTCGGCGAGCAGGATGTCCACGTCGACCAGCATGCCGTCCATGAGCGGCGTCCCTTTCGGCAGGTACGAACGCATCGTGAACGTGCGGCTGAGCGTGTCGATGACCGGGCTGCACCAGTCGGCTTTCGCCTCGATCTTCCTGTCGCGGAAATTCACGGTGACCGGGGTCTCGCCCGGCTTGATGGCATCGAAATACACGGCGCTGATGAGGCATGCGGCGCGGAGCTGCTGCGGATCGTTGATGCGGATGACGCTCGTGCCCTTGTTGACGAATTCGCCGTTCTCATGGAATTTGACCGCGACCACGCCGTCGTAAGGAGCCTTTTCCGTGGCGTCGCTGAGGTCCTTTTTGGCGATCTCGAGTTCGAGCGCGACCAGGTCGACTTTCGCCGCGGCATTGCGGAGAGCGGCCTCGGCTTTTTCATAGGACTTCTTCGCCTTGTCGAGCGCGACCTCATATGTCTCGAACGCGTTGTCGGACACGGCGTGCCCCTCATGAAGCATTTGGTTACGGTCAAAGTCCTTCTGCGCCTTGTCGAGCTGTGTCTTCGCGATCCCGATGTCCAGCTGCGCCGAACGGTGCGACTCCTCGACGACCTTCAGCGCCTGTTCCGCCATCGCCACGTGGTTCTTCAAATTGTCCTGGTCGATCAGGAACAGCGTCTGTCCTTCCTTGATCGCATCGCCGTCGTCTACTTTCAACTCCATATTCCCGATCGCGCGTGCGGCGATATTCGTGAAGACATACGCCTGGATCGTACCCTGCACGCGGATCTGCTTGCGGAAATGGCGCGTTTCCGGCTGGGCGGTTTGGACTTTGATCTTATGCACGGCGCCAGTGGCGGCGTCCTGTTTCTGTTCGAGCTTGGAGCATGCGGTCGCCGAGAGGCAGAGGAGCCCGGCGGAAAGGAGAAAGAAAGAAGAAGGAAGATTCATGATCGGCCTCATTCGTTCAATTTGGATGCAAACTAATGATTTCAGGTTTCAAAAACACTTACTTGCTAATCAATATAGCACCGTTTGCGCCAGCTGTCAAGCATTTCTTTGAAAAATAGCACAAAAAACCGCCGTTCCTTTCGGTCGGGCGGTTTGAATGCGGTAAGATGTGCCGCAAAACGGTCGGGCTTGACCAGCAATCTCAGGCTTTTGCGATCCTCCGCTGAAGCCCTACGACGACGCCCTTGAAATGCGGAGCATCCGAGGGCGTGCCGTTGATGACGGCGTCTTTCGCCTGTTTCAGGATCTCGCGTCCGTTCTCCTCGGCCACCACGATGTCCTCGCTCCCGACTGTTTCCGGATTGCTCTTCACGATCAGGATGTCTCCGTCGAAGATGCCGTTGCCGCTGAGGTCGGATCCATGCACGTGGACGGCATACAGGTCCTCTTTCGCGGGACTCTCCAGCAGCTGCGCCACGTCGCAGACCAGCGCCTTGTCTCCGGGTTCCGCCGCAGAGGCTTCGCCGATATGGTGGAACGGAATGGACTGGACGCCCGCGGGGAAACGCGTGCGTTTCTTCGGGTGCGACAGGCTGATGCTCCTCGCCTTGGAACTGCGCGTGAGGTAGTTCTTTTTCTGCAGCGCGCGGATGTGGGCGAAGACGGTCGACGTCTTGATGTGGAAATGCTCTGCGATCTCGTAGATGGTCGGCGCCATTTCCTGGGTGGTCATGAATTCGTTGATGAATTCAATGATGTTTTTCTGTTTCTGGGTGAGACCTTTCATGGATAATTCCCTCCTGTTGGTTGGTCTGGGGCTTCTCCTCTCCGTGAGCAGAGACGGAGCATTGTTCCCCGTTTGTGATTACTATAATTGTCCGTAGAGTTTTTTTCCAGTATCATTTTCCGCGTACATCATTGTTTCTCCGGAAAAAACGGCGGAAAACACGACCTGGTCAAGTTTGCTGTACAAGTTTTGCCGTGAGGGAAAAACTGTACGGCGGGAGGTGGTCTCAAAATAGAAAAAGGTATCTTTTTTACGCGCTCGCGTGGGCGCGTTCAGGCTGAACGCAAATCTTCCTCACGCGCATGCATTCTATGTCCAGCTGAATCCTGCTGCATTTAACTGAACATTGAGTTTGGAAATCAAATCCGGCTGTTATTCCCTGTTATCCTGTCTTCCTGCCCGTTTTTCCTCTCCCGACGGTCTTGACAAAAACGCTCGGAAATGCTATAATATAGCAATGTCAATGCTTCTCCCCGCTCGTTTTTTGACCGTTAAGGACACGCCGCCTCATGACACTCTGCTATCTCCCGACGCGATTCCGCTGCACGATGCTCTCGGGCATCCTTTCTTCTGTTGTTTTCCTGATCGCGTCCTGCGCTTCCGCCATCACGCCCATTTATGAACACAAGGATGGCGCGCTGCCGTCCATCTGCTTCATGCTTCCGGGCGAAATCCCGCTTGAGCTCGTCACGCTGCCCGCCGGTTCCATCGCGATGATGGCAAACCGCAAGCCGCAGGCGAACGAAACGGCGGACAAGGAAGGCCGCATCGTCTACAAGTTCAGGGAGAACGCCCTTTCCATCGGGAAATTCGAGGTCACGCAGGCGCAGTGGCAGGCCGTCATGCGGACATCGCAGAAAGAGCTTACGGAAGCGGCCCGCCCCGGGGGTCCACTTTACGGCGTCGGCCCGGACCTCCCGGTATACGACGTTTCCGCCGAGCAGGCGAAAGAATTCTGCAACCGCCTCAACAAGTCCCTCCCCGGTTCGTTCCGCTACCGGTTCACGCTGCCGAACGAGGCGGAATGGGAATACGCCTGCCGGGCAGGAACGACATCCGAGCTCAACAACGGCCGCGACCTGCGCGCCCGCAACAACCAGTCGTTCACGCTCGCCGAGCTTGCCTGGTATCGCGGAAATTCTTTCGTTTCCACGCCGTCCGCCTCCGAAGTCGGGCGGAAAGCGCCCAACGCCTGGGGACTGTACGACATGCACGGAAACGTGCAGGAACTCTGCCTCGACTGGTTCATGCGGGATTTCACCTCCGCGTACAAGGGCGACCTCTGCGCGCGCCGCGGCGGCTCCTGGCACGATTCGCCGGAAGACTGCACTGTCACCGCCTGCCAGCCCGTCGATGCGTCCATCCCCGTGTTCAACGCGGGGTTCCGGGTCGCGCTCAAGCCCGCGTCCGATATCCCGAAAACGCCCGTCCAGTACGCGACCTCGCCGCTCCACCCGGAAAAGATCACCGGGCTCGCTGTCCTCGTCAAGTTCCCGGACGATCCGCCGGACGTGATCATCCCGAAAGAGAAAGTGGAGTATTTCCTGAACGAGAAGAAATACCGCGGCTACGGCAATTCCTGCTCGATCTTCGATTTCGTGGACAACCAGTCGTTCGGCAGATGTGAACTCAAATACCTCGTTTCCGACTACGTCGTAGCCGACCACGACCGCAGCTACTATCAGCAGGCGCTCAACTACCGCGGGGCGGACATGCTCATCAAGGAAGCCATGTCGAAACTTCCGCGGGATTTCGACCTCACAACCGTTTCGAGGAGCGCCGACGGCACCATCAAGTCCGCCTGCGTGCTTTATTCGAGGAACAGCTCGTTCGACGGGCTCTGGCCGCAGGCGCACTGGTTCACGCCGATGGACCAGATTCGGCTCCCCGGCGGGCTTCACAGCCTGCAGGTGCTGATCTGCGGGATCCAGGACAGCCCCACGGTCAGCATCCTGATCCACGAGATCATGCACCAGACCTTCGGGCTCCTGGACTATGTCGATTACGGGGAAAAGAGCGACAAGACGCCGAAAGATCAGCAGCTGGTCTCCCACGGACTCGGCAACCACTGCATCATGGGCATCGGCATGTACGACCGCCTCACCAATCTCCAGACCAACCCGACCGCCCTCGCCGGGCCGTTCCGCTACCGCCTCGGCTGGATGAAAGCGCTCCCGCTCCCGTCGAAAGGCAAGGTCAGGATCCCAGCCTCAAGCGAATACGGCTACATCTACCGCAATCCGCAGAACCCGGACGAGTATTTCCTGCTCGAAAACCGCAACGCCGACACCTCGTTCTACCGCGCGCTCCCCTCGCACGGGCTCGCCATCTGGCACGTCGACGACGCCGTGACCGATCAGGAAGAGGACGAGGAGATGACGAAAGAGAAACACTACGAGATCTCGCTCGAACAGGCAGGCGGCGTCCCCCTCCTCGAAAAGACCTGCCCCGGCACGTTCGGGCATCAGACGCACGGCAAGGACTGCAACGGCATCGACACCGATTACTTCTATCCCCCGGACCGCGTCGTCTTCAACGATACATCTACGCCGGACAGCCTCTGGTGGGACGGCTCGCCCTCCGGGCTCGACATCTCGAACATCGAAGTCGACGGCCGCGACCTCATCGTCACCATCGGCCCCGACCCGAAAAACCCCAGGCCGCGCCAGCAGGTCCAGCCGCAGACACAGCAGCAAACGCAGCAGCAGAGACAACAAAACCCGCCTCAGAATCCGCTTCGTCCGGGCCGCCGCACGGGACAACAGCAGCAGCCCGCGCAGGGACAGGGTTTCGGCCCCGGCCGCAGGATGCCCGGCGGAAGACCCAATACCGACGCCCGACAGTAAACAACGGAAGCCGCCTCAAGAAAGCCGGAAGCCAACCCCTTACAAGATGTAAGGGAATCATTCTTCCACGTTATACTCACGGAGCAAACAGAGATGAACCGGAACAGGATTAGAAAAAGGAAACGTCTGTTTGATTTGTCATTAAAATAGTGCTATATTGTTAGATAACAGGTTGTTTTTCGCATCAAAGGAAAAGCGACCGTTTTTCTTGCATTTCAAATTTGATGATCCCCCATCTGCAAATACAGGACATTTCAAGACATATGAAAACCGACCAGAACGCACAACCGGAAACGCCCCGGTCCAACCCCGTCGTCAATTTCTTCCGCCACTATCTTTTCGACGATGAGAACGATCACGGACAGGACGGCGTGAACTTCACGCGCATCCTGCTCATCATCCTGTCCGGCTGGCTGGTCTTCTGGACCGTGCTCCCCTGCATCTCCCTGGCGAACGATTTCATCGACGTGCTGGAAAATATCGTCTGGGGGCGTCATTTCCAGTTCGGATTCGACAAGAATCCGTACATCGGGCCGTACTTCGGCATCTCGGTATGGTATCTCGGGGGCAAGGCGTTCTTCTCCAGTTTCCTTGCCAGCCAGATCTGCGTGTTCACCGGCATCTTCTGCGTGTTCCTGGTCGCGAAGCGCATCCTGCCGCTCCGGACGGCGTTCCTCGCCACGGTCACGCTTATTTTCGTCAACTTCTACGGGATCAAGGCGGTGGAGCTTTGCGATGATGTGATGGAGATCGCATTGTGGCCGCTGACTATGCTGTTCGTCTACCTCGGGGTCCGGGGCGACGACAAATACAAATGGGCATACTGGCTGGGCGCCGGGTTCTTCGCCGGAGTCTCCCTGATGGTGAAGTATTTCGCGCCGGCGATGTATGTCTGCGTGGCGATCCCCCTGCTCTTCACGAAAGAGGGCCGTTCCGTCTTCCGCAGGCCGCAGTTCTACCTGGCGGCCATTCCGTTTCTCCTGGTGGTCCTGCCGAACATCATCTGGCTTTTCTCCAACGATTTCAAGCCGATCCATTACGCCGCCGGACGCGCCGCGCTGACTACAGCTGACACCGGCATCCCGCTTTCGTACCACTTCACCCGTCCGCTGAAAGCCCTGGACCGCTCGGCTCAGGTGTTCGGCGTGGCGATCATCTTTTTCGCCATCTTCTTCCCGATGCGCCGGAAGCGCGAGGAACGGCGGAAATACTCCGCGTTCGACACCGTGTTCGTCTGGTCCTGCTGCTGGGGCGCGCTCGCGTCTGCGCTTCTCTTTTCCATGGTGACCGGCGGCAAGATCAACTACTCGTGGATGGTGCCGTGCTTCCCGTTCATCGGCGTATGGCTCTTCATGGTCTGGTCGCCGCGGATCACCCGGGCAAAAGCACGCGCCTATCTTGGCGCCGTCCTGCTGATGGGCTTCACGTTCGGCGTGATCTTCGTGTTGCGTTCGCTGGAGCAGCAGGGATACAAGAAACGCGGATGCGATTACGAGAATTATCCGGGGCACGCAGTGGCGCAGGCAGCGACCGATCTGTGGCACACGGTCTCGCCGAATCCGCTTCCGTACGTGATCGCGGACAGGACCGGCTCCTGCAATACCGCGGTCTATTCCGATGAAGCGCCCGAGGCGTTCTTCGATGCGGATGTCACGCAGAGCCAGTGGATCGACCCCGAGGAAGTCAAACGGCGCGGAGGCGTCGTGATCTGGGACGAAAAGCACGGCATACCGGATCCGATCGCGGCTTTCGTGAAGAAGATCCCGCCGGAACGCCTCGGCAAAGTGGAGTCCATGGAGTTCGAGCGCGCCGTGCCCGACTGGTACAAAAAACTGCGCGGGAAGCCGAAGACCCTCGGCATCTTCATGCGCCTGATCCTGCCCGAACCGGCGGAATAACCCACCTTTCCCATTCTTTGAACCTCATTCCCGGTCGCGGAAGCGTGCCGGGACGCATGGGTGCGCCGTGCCGGGAGAGGCGGCATATCTTGCGTGAAGTGTTTGGTCAAGTCCGAAAATGTTTAGAAGTCCGTGATTTTTCAGCAAAGGGCATTTGAAAAGGAACGGGTTCTATGATATATTAAAGTTTAACATTTTTTTCGGACGCATTTTATCGCCATGAACAGGAACCCTCGCATCATTTTCATGGGAGCCGGCATTTTCGCCGTCCCGATCCTGGAGGCCCTGGCAAACAGCCATGACCTCACGCTCGCCGTCGCCGTGACCCAGCCGGATCGCGCGGCGGGGCGCAAGCGCGTGCTGACTCCGACGCCGCTCGGACGGTATGCGGATGCGGCGGGGATCCCGTGCGAACGCGTGCTTTCGGTGAACACACCGGAATTCCTCGATCACGCCGCCGCACTGGAACCGGACATGATCGTGGTGGTGTCGTTCGGACAGATCCTGCGGGAACCGATCCTGAATCTCCCGCCGCTCGGCTGCCTGAACGTCCATGCGTCCCTTCTCCCGAGATACCGCGGGGCGTCGCCCATCACCACCTGCGTATTGAACGGAGATGACGTCACGGGAGTGACATTCATGCAGATGGAACGGGGACTGGACTCGGGGCCGATCTACGAGATGCACCGCATGCCGGTCCTGCCCGGGATCACGGCGGACGGGCTCGAAAAGGCGCTCTCCGACATGGCAGGACTCCGCATCTGCGACTGCATCCGCCGCATCGTGCGCGGCGAAATCAGTCCGCGCCCCCAGCCCGAAGACGGGGTCACGGTGGCAGTCAAGATCCGCAAATCGGACGGGTTCGTCGACTGGAACGAGGACGCGTCCGTCCTGGAACGAAAGGTGAGGGCTTATCATAACTGGCCGTCGATGGCTTTCCGCGTCATGGTGCGCGGACGCGTCATGTCGGTCAAGATCACACAGGCGTCCTATACGGCTTTCAACGCCGCCGGGGCACAGCCGGGGAAGATCACTGCACTTGCCGACAACAGGATCATGGTGTCCTGCGGCTCCGGTTCCCTGCTGCTCGACCGCATCGTCCCGGAAGGAAAAAAGGAAATGTCCGTCGCCGATTTCCTCAATGGCGCCCATCTCGACGTAGGCGACGTCCTGCTGAACGGCCAGCCCGAACAGCAGCCAACCACCTGAAAGAAAACACCAGTCATGCCTCAAGAAAAAAAACAGATCATCCTGAACTGCGAGGAACTGGAGACCCGCTCGGCGCTGCTCATCAACGGACATCTGGAGGATTACCAGATCGAGCGCAAGGACGACGGCATCGTCGCAGGCTCCATCTACCTCGGCAGGATCACCCGCATCGAGCCGGGGCTGGAAGCATGCTTCGTTGACATCGGCGCGGAGAAGAACGCGTTCATGCACTTCCGCGACATGCTGCCGGCCTCCTACGACATCCTCGACAACCTGAAAAAAATCGGCGACGAACGCGAACGCGCCAAGGAAGCCGACGCCTCCCCGAAAAAGAAGAAGCGCATCATCTCCATCCTCAGCGAGAAGTTCCGCAACCTCGTGTCCGGCGGCGACCGCGCCAAGCGCCTGAAAGAAATGGAGGAGCGGATCCACACGGGCAAGATCACCATCGAGGACATCCCCCGCGTCTTCCCCGCCGGCTCCGAGCTCCTCGTCCAGGTCACCAAGGGCCCCATCGGCACCAAGGGCGCCCGCGTCACGACGAACATCACCATCCCAGGCCGCTACCTGGTCCTGCTGCCCTACTCCAAGCACATCGGGCTGTCGTCCCGCATCGAAGACAAAAAGGAGCGCGACCGTCTCCGCAAGATCCTGCTCGGGCTCAAAATGCCGGACGGCATGGGACTCATCTGCCGCACCGTCGGCGAACACCGCAAGGCGGTCTTCTTCCAGCGCGACCTGGAAATGCTCCTCGAACTCTGGCAGAAAGTCGAAAGCGCGCTGCTGAAGCCGAAAGCCCCCGCGCTCGTCTACGCCGAACCCGGCCTGCTGGAACGCACCGTGCGCGACCTGCTGACCGACGACATCGACGAGATCGTGGTTGACGACAAGGAAAAGTACGACTTCCTGGTCGCCGCGCTCGACAAATTCGTCGGCAACGACTTCAACACGCAGATCACGCGCCACAAGCGCGCCGAATCGATCTTCGACCGCTACAAGGTCACGCCGCAGGTCGCCGAGATCTACAACCGCATCGTGAACCTCCCGGGCGGCGGCTACCTCTGCATCGACGAGACCGAGGCGCTCGTGGCGATCGACATCAACACCGGCAAATCCAAGGCGGGAAAGGCGCAGCGCGAACTCATCCTGAACACAAACCTCGAAGCCGCGAAGGAAATCGCACGGCAAATCCGCCTCCGCAACATCGGCGGGCAGATCGTGATCGACTTCATCGACATGGCGAACAGCTCCGACCGCGAGCAGGTCAACCGCACGATGAACAAGCTCGCCGACCTCGACCGCGCCCGCACGAAGATCCTCCCCATCAGCAAGTTCGGGCTCATGGAAATGACGCGCCAGCGCGAGAGCGAAAGCGTGCAGGACTCCCTGTTCGACCCATGCCCCTACTGCGGCGGATCCGGCCATGTGAAGTCCGCCATCAGCATGAGCGTGGAAATCCAGCGCCGCCTGCTCGAAATCCTGAAGCAGCGCACCAAGTCGAAGAAATCCGCCACCGTGCGCGTGATTCTGAATCCCGCCGTGCTCGCCCGCCTCAAAAACAACGACGCGAAGATCCTCTACGAAATGGAGAGCAAATACGGCAGGGACCTCGAATTCCGCGCCGATCCCGCCATCCACGTCGAGGAATTCCGCCTCATCGACCCGAAGACGAACGAACTTCTATGATCACCCGCGTCGGCTTTTCCGGCGGAACTCCAGGATCGAACGGCGGTCCCGCGATCAGCGCGGTCGCGACGGCTGCGAGCCGCCACGGAATGCCGAGCAATCCGTCCGGCGCCGCGATCGGCGGGTAATAGACGCCTGTACCCGTGAGGATTCCGCCGTTCGGCAGATGCCAGCATCCCTCCTCGTACACGTAGTACGTCTTCAAGTCAGGACACCAGTAAATGCCGTCCGGGTGGAAGCAGCCGCCGTCGGCGTAGTAATAGCAGTCACCGATCCAGCCGGGATCCGGCTTCGCTTTTTTCACGGCCTCTTTCGCCGGACAAAAAACGGGGATGAAAAACACTGCTATGAACAGCGTTTTCAAGAATCTGGAAACTGTCCGGGATGTCTTCACGGCGGCTCCTCCGGTCAGGAAAACGCGAATGATGTGTTGCTCAATGTACGCCGGTCGAACCGAATCCGCCGGCGTTCCGGTCGGTCTCGTTCAGCTCGGCGGCGGGGGTCAGGACCACCTGAGGGAGCGCCGCGATCACCATCTGGGCGATGCGGTCGCCGCGGTGCACCGGGAAGACGTTCTCCCCGGCGTTGAAGAGGATCACGCAGACCTCGCCGCGGTATCCGGCGTCGATGGTGCCGGGCGTATTCAGGAGCGTGACCGCATTTTTGAGCGCGAGGCCGCTGCGCGGGCGTATCTGCGCCTCGTATCCGGGGGGAAGTTCCAAAAAGAGCCCGGTCGGAATGAGCGTGACTTTGCCGGGCTGCGCCTCGGCGTCGACGCGGCTTTTCAGGTCCCATGCGGCATCGTCCTCATGGGCTTTCTTCGGGGCGAGGTCCTCCGCGCCCTCCTGCATTTTGAAGCGGACCAAAATCGGCATGTCGGGTACTCCTTGGGGTTGGATCAGCTCTTCAGGTCGATGGACCGGCGTATCCCGTCCGCGATGAAGTTGAACGCGGTCACACACAGGAAAATGGCGAGGCCCGGCCACAACATCAGGTTCCAGTAGCTCAGCGGATCGGCGAACGCCTGCTTCAGGAGCTCGCCCCAGCTGGCGGACGGCGCCTGGACGCCGAACCCGAGGAAGCTCAGGCTGTTCTCCGCCAGGATCGCACCCGCGATGCTGAACGCGAACGAGACGAAGATCGGACCGGAAACGTTCGGCAGGAGATGCCGGAACAGGATGCTGTGAAGCGGGACGCCAAGGCTTTCACAGCTCTGGATGTACGCCATCTGGCGCGCTTTCAGCACCTCGCCGCGCACCAGGCGGGAAAGCCCGGGCCATCCGGTCATCCCCAGCACGAAGATCACGAGCAGGATCGACTGCCGCGTGCCGTAGTCGAGCATGATCGCCATCAGGATCAGCAGCAGCAGGAACGTCGGGAAGCAGATCACGATCTCCACCAGCCTCTGCACGAACAGGTCGACGCGGCCGCCCCGGTACCCCGAGAAGAGGCCGATCATCGTGCCGAACACGAGCTCAATCGCCGTGGCGAGGAAACCGACCGCCAGCGAAACGCGCGCCCCGTACATCATGCGGGCGAAAACGTCGCGCCCCACGTTGTCGGTGCCGAACGGGTGCCGCCGCGAGGGCATGGCGTAGGTGTCAGGTGACGTCTCGAACGGCCCGTATGGCACCACGGCGAAATAATACCGTGACGCGGTGTCCTCCTGCGCCGTCTTCCGCCAGTCGACCTGCGTCATTTGCGACCGGAAGACGCAGAACGGGACGGCGAGCAGGATCAGGACCGCCGTCAGGACCGGGCCGAGAACCTTTTTCCGTTTCCGGAAACACGCGTAAAGGATCAGCGCCGCAGGAATCGCGAGGAACAGCCAGTTGAACAGCTTTTCCACGAAGACTTCCTGCGCGTCCGGGGCGAAGAAGTCGCGGAGCGCCGGACTGGAAACGCCGCCCGACGCCGAAATGATGAGCAGGGGTTTTCCGTTCACGAACAGCGGAGCCGTCACGGCGGCCAGGATCAGCAGGATGACGAAGACGAGGCCGCAGACAGCGGTCTTCTCGCGGAAGAACCTGCGGACCATGAGCTGGCCGGGCGTCAGGTACGCCGCGGAATCCGTCTCCCGTGCCAGGGACGTTTCCTGAACTTGTTCCTGTTCTGCCGTGTTCGTGTTCATCGCTGGCTCCTGGCGTCGTTACGGTTCCGGGAAGAACGCCGGTTTGCCGTCCGCCATGGAAACGCGGATGCGGGTGCATCCGTGGAACGTACCGCGGAGGATCTCGTCGGCAAGCGGATCCTCGATGAGGGTGCCGATAGCGCGGCGGAGCGGCCTGGCGCCGTGTTCCGGGTTCGCGCCGGAGGCGATCAGGCAGTCGATGACGTCGTCGTCGATCTCAAGTGTGCGCCCCTGGTCGGAAAGCCTGGAGGTCAGCTTGGAAAGCTCGAGCCGGACGATGCGGCGGAGCTCCTCGGGGCCGAGCTTGCGGAAGACGATCAGTTCGTCGAGGCGGTTGATGAATTCTGGCTTGAACGCCTTGCGCGCGGCTTCCAGCAGGCTGTCGCGGAGCTTTTCGTAGTCGTCGTTCACGCCGGAACCGGTCGAGAATCCGAGCGGAGCGCCGTTCGTGATGCGTTCCGCGCCCACGTTCGCGGTCATGATGATGATGGTGTTGCGGAAATCGACGCTGCGTCCGAGCGTGTCGGTGAGGCGTCCGTCCTCCATGATCTGCAGCAGCATGTGGGTCACGTCCGGATGCGCCTTTTCGATCTCGTCGAACAGCACCACGCTGTACGGATGGCGGCGGACGCGTTCGGTCAGCTCGCCGCCCTCGCCGTGTCCGACATAGCCGGGCGGGGAGCCGACGAGACGGCTCACGTTGAACTTCTCCATGAACTCGGACATGTCGATCTGGATCAGGGAGTCGGCGTCACCGAACATGAATTCGGCGAGCGATTTCGCCAGCAGCGTCTTGCCGACGCCGGTCGGGCCGAGGAAGATGAAGGAGCCGATGGGACGGTTTGGGTCCTTGAGGTCGGCGCGGGCGCGGCGGAGGGCGCGCGCCACGGATCGCACGGCGTCGGTCTGGCCGATCACGCTCTTCTCAAGCTCCTCCTCCATGTGGAGCAGGCGCTTGGTCTCGGAGTCCTGAAGCTGTTCCAGCGGGATGCGCGTGAGCTTGGAAAGCACGCTGTTGATGTCTTCGCGCGTGACTTCCGGGATGGTTTCGCTGCGGGCGTCCTCCCAGGCGCGGCGCGCCGCTTCAAGCTCGGCGCGGAGTTCGCGTTCGCGGTTGCGGAACCGCGCGGCGTCCTCGAACCGCTGGTCGGAGATCGCTTTCTCCTTGTCGCGGACCATCTGCTGGATGGCGTCCTCGGTCTCCCGGAGGTCGGGATGGCGCGGGGCGCTGGCGATGCGGACGCACGCGCCGGCCTCGTCCATGAGGTCGATGGCTTTGTCGGGCAGGAAACGCCCGCTGATGTAGCGGTCGGAAAGCTTCACGGCGGCCTCGATGGCGTCGTCGGTATAGCGGACCTGATGATGCGCCTCGTAGGCGGGTTTCAGGCCAAGAAGGATCTTGATGGCGTCGGCGATGCAGGGCGGCTCGACCATGACGGGCTGGAACCTGCGTTCCAGGGCGGCGTCCTTTTCGATGCCCTTGCGGTATTCATCGAGCGTGGTCGCGCCGATGCACTGGAGCTCGCCGCGGGAAAGCGCTGGCTTGATGATGTTGGCGGCATCCATGGCGCCCTCGGCCCCGCCCGCTCCGACGAGCGTGTGGAGCTCGTCGATGAAGAGGATGGTATTGCGCGACGAACGCACCTCGTCGATGACGGCCTTGATGCGCTCCTCGAACTGGCCGCGGTATTTCGTGCCGGCGACCATCAGCGGCAGGTCCAGCACGATAAGGCGTTTCCCGTGCAGAAGCTCGGGCACGTCGTCCGCAGCGATCTTCCTCGCCAGCCCCTCGACGATCGCGGTCTTGCCGACGCCCGCCTCGCCGATGAGGACGGGGTTGTTCTTCGTGCGGCGGCAGAGGATCTGGATGACGCGTTCGATCTCGTCGTGCCTGCCGATGACCGGATCGAGCTTGCTGCTCCGGGCGAGCGCGGTCAGGTCGCGCCCGAACGTGCTCAGCGCGGGATATTCCTGGCCGTCTTCTCCGTCGCCGTCGTCGGAGAGCTTGTCCTCCGGCTCGTCGCCGGCATCGTCGAAATCGTCGTTGTCCTCGTCGGAATCCGGCAGGTAGTCTGGATCCAGCGTGGCGAGGATCCGCTGGCGTGCCCTCGCGGGATCGACCTTGGATGCGCGGAGAAGCCCCGCGGCGGCGGTCGTGCCGTCGTTGAGGATGGCAAGCAGGAGATGCTCCGTGCCGATGTAATTGCAGCGCATGGCGCGCGCCTCGTCGCCGGACATGATGATGATCTTGCGGAGACTGGCGGAGAACGGCGGCGCTCCGATCTGGCGCGTTTCGGATCCGGGTTGCGGGAGTTTCCGCGCGAGATCGGAAAGCAGCTGCTGGAAATTGACTTTCATCGCGCGGAGCACTTCCACGGCGATGCCCTCGTTCAGCAAAAACATGCCGCGCAGCAGATGCTCCACGGCGATGCAGTCGTGATTCGACCGTTCCGCCTCCTTTTGCGCCAGGCTGAGCGACTTGCGCGCCCTGGGCGTAAACCGCTTGATCGCGGCATTGACTTCTTCTTGTTCCGACATATCGTTCTTTCTGCTGTGACGTTCGGGTTTTCAGAAAATACGGGACGCGTCGCCGCGTCCCAGCCACACATTCCTTTTTCCGCGTCCGGCGAATCCGGAATCGCGGCATGTTCCCGCCCGCCGCGGGTCCGCCCCGGTTCAAGCCGGGACGCGGGACGGGCGGGCATCAGAACTCACTTCGTGATGAAGTAGTTCGGATTCTCCATGATAAAGCTGTCAATCGTATCGGGATTGATGAAATAATACATGTAGTCGAACGCCTCGGAGAGGTCCTTCGGCGCGTTGTCCTTATGCATGTTGAAGTTTTCGCCGTCTTCATTGGGGTAGTCGATGATGGCGCACACGCGGCCGCTCTTCAGCATGGCCTGCTCGACGTAGGGAAGCCCTGTGTCGGAGAGGAGGATCATGTTGTTTTTGCCGGTGGCGGTGTTCTTGCGGGTGAGGAACGTGATCTTGCGGAGTTCGGTCAGCGAGCTGGGCAGGCCGGCGAAATTGACCACGAAGTCGACCTTGTCGTTGACCTGGTCGAGCTGCTTTTTCATGATCGTGGCATCCGTGGGATCGTCGACGACGGTGTTTTCCTCGCCGGTCTTCTTGTCGATTACCTGCTTGGACAGGCCGACGACGAGCGTTTCTTCGTAGGAAACGCCCTTTTCAGTGAGGCGCGACTGAATGTCTTCAAGCAGGAAATGATTTTCCGAGTTGGAGTCATTGTAGGACGTTTCGTCGATCAGGAAAGCGACTACGCCCCCCGGGAAACGGTCGGCGATGTAGGAAGCGACCTTTTCCGCTTTCGCAGAAAGGAACCTGTTGGCGTTCTTTTCAAGGCGGGCATCCTCGGACTTGGCGCCAGATACGGTGAAGCTGGCCGCGAAAGCGCCGAAGACGATGACAGCCCCAATGATCATGACGATGCGGGCTATGGATTTCTTGTTCAGGTTCTTGATGCCCCAAACCATAACGATAAATCCTACGACCATCACGGCATAAACGATCAGGACGGGAAGTTCAATGTCTGCCAAAATCATTGCTTGACTCCTTTGCAGTGTTTTTCAGCGCGCGTGCGGCGCCTTGGACGTTATAGAAAAAACATTTTTACATGAGCAATATATCATACTTTTGGCCGCTTTCAAACTCTTTTCCCTTTTTTCTTCATAAAAAGCCTGAGAGCACGCCGTTTTTCGGGCAGTCCGGGCAGAAAAACCGTGAAAAGCGACGGACGGACTGCGGACACCTGCGCCTCTCACTTCGCGAGCTTTTCCAACGCACGGGCGAGGGCGATTTGCGTCCGCGCGCGGTCGAGGTTGTGCCCGGGGCGCGCCGTTTTGAAGTAGCGGTCGCCGTCGAGATAGTCGGAGAGGAAACGCACGGCAAGTTCGAACGTGATGACGGCTCCTGCGATCGGCAGGAGCTCGATCTCCTGTTGGGTCAGGTAGCCTCCGAACCCGTTCAGATACCCCTCGGTGCAGGCGTCGTACATGTCGCGGCGCGCTTCCAGTTGATCGAGGCGGCCCGAATCCTCGCGGGCGGGGTTGGCAGCCACGCGCACGAGGTCGCCGAAATCGTACGGCGCGAGCCCTGGCATCACGGTGTCGAGGTCCACCACGCAGATGCCCTCGCCCGTGGCGGCGTCCAGCATCACGTTGTTGATCTTCGTGTCGTTGTGGACGATGCGTTCCGGGATGCTTCCGGCGGCGAAAGCGTCCGTGATGAGCGGCGCCAAGTGCCGCATGGCATTGATTTCGGCGAGTTCCCGCGAAGCGGAAGCCGCCCGTCCGAGACGGTCCTCCGCGGCAACCGCGTCCAGCGTGCGCAGGCGTGCCGGAGTGTCGTGGAACGCCGGGATCGTCTCCTGAAGGCGGGGCGGCGGCAGGTCGGAGAGGTCGCGGGCGAAGCGTGCGAACGCAAACGAGGCGGTCCGGGCCTGGACGGGCTCCCGCACGGCGTCGATGGTCCCCGCGTTTTCGATCATGCGGTAGCAGCGCCAGCATGCGCCGTCCGCGTCGAAGCTGCACGGTTTCGCGTCTTTCGTCGGCACCACGGTCAGCACGCGCCGTCCGGCATCCGGCAGGATCGCGTACTTTTCTTTCAGGTGGCGCGTCACACGCACGATGTTGTCCATCACGGCAAGCGGATTCGGGAAGACGTGCGGATTGATGCGCTGGAGGACGAACCGGACGAAAGCGTCCGAGGCTGGTTTCCCGACCGTCAGCGCGAACGTGTCGTTGATGTGCCCGCTGCCGAACACGACTGCGGAAACGGGCCTGCCGCCGAGTTCGAATGCGGCGGCGGCATCAAGCGCGGTCTGTTCGGAAACGGGCATGGAGGCATCCCCGCGGATCAGGCACGGAAAAGCGGCGAGGGATACATGCCGGAATCGACCAGCGCAGCGATGCCGGCCTGGACGCGCGGCTTGTCCTCGCGATAGGTCACGCCGAGCCAGGAATCGCGGCTTTCGAGGATTCCGACGGACGCCTGTTCCGCGCCGATCATGGTCGCGACTGCGGCGGGCAGGTAGAATTCGGATTTCAGCTCGCCGCCGTGCTCGTTCAGGAACGCCTCGAACAGCCCGCGGAGCCCGTCGAACAGCGACGGCATGAAGCCCCAGAAGTTCATGGAAACGATCTCGCCGCCTGTGAACGCGAGCTTCGCGCCGTTTTCGTCCAACGCCACTGCGCCGTCCGCGCCGTCAGGCTCGATCTTCGTGCGTTCGGTCACTTCCCGCAGCGTGCCGTCCGGGTTGGCGGAGCAAACGCCGCGCGAGACGGAGCCGAACTTGGAAAGGGTGTTCCTGAGCGGGTACCCGACCATGAAATGGCGGCTGGGATCGGCATTGTCCGCCAGGGCTTTGCCAAGCTGCACGAAACCGCTGCGCCCGTAGAAGTCATCCGCGTTGATCGCGGCGAACGGGCCGGAGACCTTATCGGCGGCGCAAAGCACGGCGTGCCCGGTGCCCCACGGTTTCTGGCGGCCCTCCGGGATGCCGTGTCCCGCAGGCAGGGCGTCGAGCTCCTGGAACGCGTACTCCACGGCGATGCGGCTCTCCCACTTCGCGCCGACGGCCTCGCGGAACGCCTGTTCGATGTCGTGCCGGATCACGAACACGACCTTGTTGAATCCGCCCTGCATGGCGTCGTAGATGGAATAGTCGAGGATGATTTCGCCGTTGGGACCGACCGGGTCGATCTGCTTGAGTCCGCCGTAGCGGCTGCCCATTCCGGCGGCCAGTACCATCAAGGTCATTTCTTTCATGGATCAGTATCTCCTGTTTGGTATTTTGATATGAGGTGATTGCAATTGAATCGAGTTCAAATCTCCGCGAGCGTGGCAGCCGCCGCGGCCTGTCCGTGCCGCCGCATGGAATCGTCCGGCACCGCCACGGCAGTTTCGAGCTCGGGGAAGACGTCCGAGAGGATCCGGTTCGCTTCACGGCAGATGAGGTCGCCGCCGATGCCGCTGGTCACGCGCCCCATGATGACGGCGGTCCCGATGGCCGGGTAGAATTCACAGAACCCGGCCACGGTATAACCGAACGCCGTCCCGATGCTGCGAAAGATGTCCAGCGCGGTTTCGTTTCCGTTCTCCGACATCGCCTGGACCTCCAGCAGGACCTGCGGCAGCGGCATGTCCGCGGGAAACTTAATGCCCGCCGACGCTGCCAGACGCGCCACGCCCTGCTGCGAGAAATAGTTCGCGCCGCATCCATGGTCGCCGCTCCATTCGTCCCGGGGTGCGGACGCGGAGTGATCCACCGGCACGAAAGCGAGCTCGTTGAGGCGGCCCGTGATGCATCCGGCGGGATTCACATATCCGCCCGCCATGCTGCTGCCGAACGACACGCCGAGGATGCTGTTCCGGCCAAGCTGGATCGAGGCGGCGAGCGCCGCGGCTTCCCCGTCGTTCACGACCGCGAACGGCACGCCGTCCCAGTCGCGCCGGACAAGCTCGAAAACCGGCGCCGCCTCCCGCTCGAACTTTTCCTGCGGGACGCTGCGGAACAGGGAAGCCATACGGACGCGGTTGTTGATATACACGCCAGCCGCGCTGCCGCCTATGGCGTCGAGGCGGGGCAGATGCGCTGCGGCACGGCGGATGGAGTCGTTGATGCCCGCCCGGTGCCAAGCAGGGTCGGCCTGCGCGGACGGATTCCAGGGGACTTCCTCGGAAAAAACGATCTTTCCGTCCTGCATGGCGGCGCATTTGCGGTCGCTGGCACCGAGGTCGAACCCGATGCGGCACCCGTCGAAATGCCTGCCGAAACCGTTTTGCGGCTCGAAGGTTTCCGGGGCGTCCCCGTACGGAACGGATTCCACGGTGAGCGGCGTTTCGTAGATCTTCGTCATGCTCGCGTAATCGAACGCCCGGACGCCGCCGGGGCGGTAGGACGCCGCCAGCGATCCCGCCACAGCATCCGATCCGGCGACCACGATGCGGCTGCCGCCTCCGATCCACAGCAGGCTTTTCACGAGGCGTTCCGCATGGCGATAATTCGCCGCCGCTTCTTCCGCGTCCGGATCGCCGTAGATGACGGTCTCAACAGAAAGGACCTGGCCGAAGGGAGCCGCCACAGCGAGCTTCAGAGGCATTGCACGCCCGGACGCCCGGACCGCATCACGGAAAAAACGCCTCTCCATCACCGCCGGACGGAATCCGAGTTCGAGGCAGGGAAGCGGGAATGCGCCGTTTGCTGCAGTTGCAGACGTGTCTGAGTTTGCCATGGTCTCCTCTTTCGACAAAAAACGATGCGGCTCCGCACCGGATGGGATCCGGGAGGCATTCCGCTTTTTTGTTCCAAAATACAATACACGCGCGCCCTGGTTTTTTCAAGCTTCATTTTGAATTTCTACAGGATGATGCTATATTAAATGCTTTCCGGACCGGAAGAACCCGCGCACCGAAACCGCAAAGGAACCATCGTGAACTATTTTTTCGCAGACGATCACTACGGCGTCAATCCCGGCAGGCATATCTTTGAGCTTCTGCCGGAGGACTTCCGCGCGGAAACGGTCTTCACGGAAAATGACTGGTCCGTCCTTGAGTCCGGAGACTGGGAGAAGGATTGCCGCCTGCTCGTCCTCCACATGATCGCGGGGACATGCGGCCAGCCTCTGCCGGGATCCGGCGCGGAAAAAGCCGTCCGAGCCTATTGCGAACGCGGCGGCGACCTGCTGCTTCTTCACGGGAGCAGCGCGGCGTTTTGGCATTGGGACTGGTGGCGCGGCATCGCCGGGTTGCGCTGGGTGCGCCCTGACGATCCCGACGGAGCCGCCCCATCCACGCATCCCGTCGCGCCCTGCACGGTCGAAGTCGCCAAGGTGCGCCATCCGCTTGTGGCCCGTCTCCGCCCGGTCGAACTCCCCGCCGACGAAGTTTATACGGAATTGGAGCAGGTCTCCCCGGTTCTCGTCCTCATGGAAACGACCGTGAACGGCAGGACTTATCCGCAGGCGTACCTCGCGTCAACACCGTGGGGCGGCCGCATCGCGGCGTTCATCCCGGGCCACATTCCGGCATGCACGCGGAATCCCGATCTCATCGCCAACGTCTCGGAGCTCATTCAATGGCTGAAGAACAAGTAAATCCAATTCCGGCGGAACAAAAAGCTCCTGCCGGCAACCATAAGAAGATCCGCCTGGCGTTCGCCCCCTGCGCCGACTACGCGCCGCAAAACCTGCGTCCCGCGCTGGAACATGTCCTGCATCCGCAAATCGAAGCGGCGGGCGGCGTCTCCGGCAAGTCCGTGATGCTGAAACCGAACCTGCTGGCATGGCGGAAAGCCAACGACCCGCAGGCGGTGAATCCGCGGTTCATCGTGGAGACGGCGAAGATATTCCTCGACGCCGGGGCCTCGCGCGTCGTGGTCTTGGAGAATCCCGCTGTCCAGACCGCGCCGCAGGTGCTCCGGGCGATGGGGATCGCCGACGAACTGAAATCGCTCGGGGTGTCCGCCGCCAATTTCTCGAATTACAAACGGCAGCCGCCGCTTGACGCCGTCTGCTTCCGCAATCTGGAAATCGCCGACGAGTTCCGCGAATACGATTTCGTCGCCGACCTGGCGAAAGCCAAAACGCACGGCATGATGACCCTGACGTTCTGCGTCAAAAACCTCTTCGGGCTCGTCAACGGCGGTGACCGCCTGGCATGGCATCTCGCCGTCGGGCGCGACTACGACAAATTCGCCGATATGCTGCTCGACCTCTATCTCGTCGTAAGGCCGGCGTTCAATCTGCTCGACGCCGTGACCTGCATGGAAGGCAACGGCCCGGGCGCGGGCACTTCGGCGGACCGTCATTTCGTCGCCGGAGGCACGGACGCGCTCGCACTCGACAACGTCGCTGCAAAAGTCCTCGGCGTGGAACCGGACGAACTCCATCTGATCCGGCGGGCGAAAGCGCGCGGGCTTCTGCCGGACCCGGGATCGGTCGACATCCCGGACGCGCTTCCCGTCTGCGAACCGCTGGCGCTGCCGGAACGCCCCGTCCTGGACATGGCGCAGATGCATCTCGGCGTCGGCATCCCGAAATGGATGCAGAAACCTCTTCGCAAGGCGCTGGTCGTGAATCCGAAACTCGACCCGGCGAAATGCGTCGGCTGCGGCGTCTGCGTGAAAATGTGCCCGCCGAAATCCCTGAAGCTCGTCGGCGGCAAGCCGGCATTCGATTTGCCGCACTGCATCCGGTGCTTCTGCTGCCAGGAGCATTGCCCGAAAGGAGCCATTGAGCCGAAAATGACACGGACGATGCGCTTCGTGAAAGCCATCGACCACCTGTTCCGGCAGTGACCGCCGCGATAGCAAATTAGAGACAAATGAGACAATTTGATGTATTTTTCCGGGTCCGGCACAAAAAAATCGAAAAAAAAGCGCGGTTTTTTTGGAAAACGACTGGAAAAATCATGAAAAGGAAGATATATTATTAACTCTGTTTGCCGCAGAAAAGGCGGCAGCAGTCCAATTCGCTGTCCTAAGCGATCCTTGCCCGGGGACACTCAGCCAAGCTGAAAATGCCCGGTATCAGACGTGGCGGACGGCAGCTCCATTGGAAACCCCATTTCCGGGGCTTGCGGTGCATTGTGCCGCGAGGCCCGGGATGCTCAAATACATACAATTCGCACCATCTTCAACCCAAAACCATAGCAACAAAGCGAGAACAACATGGAAGTTCGGGCAGTAACAAAGTATGTCCGCATCGCTCCGTCCAAGGGTATGGATTTCTCCCGGGTCATCCAGGGAAAACCCTACGCCGAGGCGCTGGCGATCGCGGAGCTTTCCCCGAGAAAGGCCGCGAAGCTGTTCGCCAAGACGCTCAAATGCGCCAGGGCGGCCGCAGCCGAAAGCGGAATGAACGAAGCGTCCCTGACGGTCAAGACCGCAGTGGCGGACCCCGGTCCGATGCTGAAGCGGTTCCGTCCCAAGGCACGCGGCATGGCGGGCAGAATCCGCAAACGCATGAGCCACTTCACGGTGGTTCTTACCGACGACTGAGATGAAAGGAAGTCACAGTGGGACAAAAAATTAATCCAATCGGGCTGAGACTCGCCCTGAACAAGAATTGGTGCTCCCGGTGGTTCGCCCGCAAGGACAACTTCGGGACGTGGCTTCACGAAGACCGCAAGGTCCGCACCTTCATCAAGAAGAACTACAACCAGGCTGCCATCTCCAACATCCTGATCGAACGCTATTTCAACCGCGTTCGCACCACCATCTTCGCCGCACGCCCGGGCGTCCTGCTCGGCAAAAAGGGCGGCAAGGATGCCGAGATCGACAGACTGCGCGACGATGTGAGCAAGCTGCTCGACAAGGGGCAGGAGCTGATCGTCGACGTCATCGAGGTCAAGCAGCCTGAGACCAACGCACAGCTCGTCGCCGAGAACGTGGCGGCCCAGCTCGAACGCCGCATCGGTTTCCGCCGCGCCATGAAGAAGGCCATCCAGACCGCCATGGAGCTCGGCGCCGAAGGCGTCAAAATCCAGTGCTCCGGCCGCCTCGGCGCCGCTGAACTGGCCCGCACCGAAACCTACAAGGAAGGGCGCACCCCGCTTCAGACCCTGAAGGCTTTCATCGACTACGGATTCACCGAAGCCAACACGACCGCCGGCAAGATCGGCGTGAAGGTCTGGATCTGTCACAAGGAACTCACGGAGGAAATGCAAAATGCCGTTAATGCCAAAAAGAGTAAAGCACAGAAAGGTGCAGCGCGGTAATAACGCCGGGCTGTCCCAACGCTGCAACAAACTGGATTTCGGTGATTTCGGATTGCAGACGTTTGAGCGCGGCTTCCTGACCGCCGCCCAGATCGAAGCCGCCCGTGTCGCCATTACACGCCACATGAAACGCCGCGGCCAGGTGTGGATCCGCCTGTTCCCGTACAAGCCCTGCACCAAGAAGCCTCTGGAAGTCCGTATGGGCAAGGGCAAAGGCAACGTCGAATACTGGGTCGCACCCGTTCAGCCCGGCCGCATGCTTTTCGAGATCTCCGGCTGCTCCGAGACCCTCGCGAAAGAGGCCATGAGCCTCGCCGCTTCCAAGCTCCCGATCCGCTGCCGCTTCGTCTCCCGGATCCCGGCTGTCTAATGTGAGGAAAGACCTGTTATGAAAAACAAAAAAACTGTCAACAAGGCCATGAAGCAGATCAGCGAGCTTTCCCAGGACGAACTCGTCGCACGCGACGCCGAACTCCGCAAGGAGAAGTTCCTCCTCCGCGCCCAGGCCAAATCCGGTCAGCTTGAAAGCCCGGCCAAAATCCGCACCGCCCGCCGCAACCTCGCCCGGGTGATGACCGAACTCAACAAACGCGCTTCGGCCGGCAAATAAGGAATACCAGAAATGGACGAAACCATTAAGACTGATACCGCTGCCGCGGCGCCCGTCGTGCGCGGACACCGGAAAACGCGCGTCGGAAACGTCATCAGCGACGCCCAGAACAAGACGATCGTCGTCGAGATCGTGACGCGTTCCGCGCATCCCCGGTACAAGAAGGTCGTCAAGAGCCACGTCCGTTATGCGGCTCACGACGAGAACAACGAGGCGAAAGTCGGCGATCAGGTCATGATCGCGGAGACCCGCCCCCTGAGCAAGACCAAGCACTGGCGCCTGGTGAAGATCATCAGCCGCAGCGAATGACAGGAGACTTGAATCATGGTTCAAATGCAATCCAGCTTTGAAGTCGCCGACAATTCCGGCGCCAAGCGCATCGTGCTCATCACCGTCCTCGGCCAGCGCAAGACCGTCGCTACCATCGGCGACATCGTCACCGCCACCGTCAAGGAAGCCATCCCCGGCGGAACCGTCAAGAAAGGCGACGTCGTCAAGGCCGTCGTCGTCCGCACCGCCGCGCGCATCCGCCGTCCCGACGGCTCCTACCTGCGCTTCGACAAGAACGCCGCCGTGATCATCGACGACCAGAAGAATCCGAAAG
>Ga0310690_10002205_pt1 | contig 32316 bp, 17 predicted proteins | sample AusTroGonzalo_MG_2_FD_207661 | JGI IMG/M metagenome (GOLD analysis project Ga0310690, IMG submission 207661) | Bovine rumen microbial communities from tropical cattle in Woodstock, Queensland, Australia - Gonzalo_04 (v2) (version 2) | ecosystem: Host-associated > Mammals > Digestive system >...
CGCTTTACAGCCAGCTCGACTCGTATAACTGGCAAAACATGGCAAGCCGCTTCAACATAGTGTCGCAGCAGTCGATGGAGATGAAATCGGCCCAAAACGCTGACGTTTTCACTACAGTGAGCGAGATAACGGCACAGGAATGCGAGCAGTTTTTACAGAGAAAACCTGATTTTATCACTATCAACGGCATAAATTCCGATTTTAATATTTCCGGTAGGGACAACACATGTGTTGTCCGTAGCCGAGAAAAAATTTTCGAAATCATGGATGCCCTTTGTGGCAAGGAGGTCGCACGCGACTCGATGCTGCTTATCAACAGCGGGCGCTACGAGTTCCATAATAAAGGTACTGACTTGTATATCAAGATGTTGGCCAAGCTGAACCACGACGCGAGCCTGAAACATGACATCGTGGCGGTGATAGCGGTGCCGGCCAATATAGCAGGGCCTTCGAAAGACTTGCAGCATCGTTTGAACAAAGAGGTTGAAATCAAGGGTCACACAGAATATCCTTGTACACATTATATCCATGATTATCAATGGGATATGATTCTTAACGCTTTGCGCGAAAACGGTTTGCAGAACAACGAAGGCGACCGAGTGAAGGTGATGTTCGTACCAGCATATCTCAACGGCAACGACGGTATTTTCAATATCAAATACAACGATTTCCTGTATGCATTCGACCTCTCGGTGTTCCCGTCATACTACGAGCCATGGGGTTACACACCACTCGAGAGCATAGCTCATGGCATCCCGACAATCACAATGGATATTTGCGGATTTGGACGCTATATCTTGAGTCAAAATATTGACAGTGAGGCTGTTACGGTAATTCATAGAGAGGAAGAGAATGGTGATACAGTCGTAAACCAGATGGTTGCGGTGGTTGAGAAGATGAACGCTCATTCTGAAAAAGAGAACAAGGCAGTTTCTGAAATAGCAGTCGAGATTGCATCGACATTTGTTTGGAAAGAGTTGATAGTCAACTATATGAATGCATACGAACTCGCCACAAGGAAGTCAGGAGGGAAGGACTATCTGAAACAGAGCCGCAAATATTCGGAAGTGCTGAGGAATTTCGACTTCAAGAAACAAGATGCGCCTACATGGAAGAAGATTTTGGTTGAGCCTGTGTATTCTGATGAGATGAAGAAGCTTCTGGAACTTGCCAACAACCTGTGGTGGTGCTGGAATGTTGATGCTATCGAGCTGTTCGAAAGCATTGATCCTGTTGCATTTGAGCGTTTGGAACAAAACCCGATAGCACTGATCAAGAGTCTTACTAAGTTCCAGGTCGAAAGCCTTGAACAAGATGAGAATTTTGTCGGAAAACTGAACAAAGTCTATGACAAATTCCAGAAGTATATGTTGGTGAAGCCTGAAAACGACAATAAAATAGCCTATTTCAGCATGGAATACGGCCTTCTGAAGTCATTGAAGATTTATTCAGGCGGTCTCGGAATCTTGGCTGGCGACTATCTGAAACAAGCCTCCGACTCGAACGCTAACTTATTGGCTATCGGTCTGTTATATCGCTATGGTTATTTCAACCAGGAGCTTTCGATATGGGGTGACCAGCTCTCGCAATACCTTCCGCAGAAGTTCTCGGAGCTTCCTCTCGAGCCAGTCCGCACTGAAGATGGCAGCTGGGTGACAATCAGCATCGCATTCCCTGGAAGAAGTGTGTTCGCTAAGGTGTGGAAAGTCAACGTGGGAAGAATCAGCCTGTATTTGCTTGACACCGACATTGAACAGAACTCGCAGGAAGACAGAGCTATAACCGGTCAGTTGTATGGCGGCGACAGCGAGATGCGTATCAAACAGGAGATGTTCCTGGGTATCGGCGGTATAAGAATGCTTAACGCATTGAATATCAAACCAACTATATATCACTGCAACGAAGGTCATGCTGCGTTCTGCGGACTAGAGAGACTCAGTAACTATGTCACAAAGCACAATCTGGACTTCGATGTTGCGAAAGAACTGGTCAAGACTTCGACATTGTTTACGACGCACACACCTGTTCCAGCTGGTCACGACGCCTTTGAGGAGGATCTGATGAGGACATATCTGTCGCAATTCCCAGGAAGAGTTAACATTTCGTGGGACGACTTTATGAATATGGGACGTATGCATCACGATCCGAACGAGAAGTTCTCGATGAGCGTGCTGGCTGTCAACCTGAGCCAGGAAGTCAACGGAGTAAGCCGAATTCACGGAAGAGTGAGCCGCGAGATGTTCCAGCAGATGTGGCCGGGCTATTTCGCCGAAGAAAACCACATCGGCTACGTCACCAACGGCGTGCATCTCCCGACATGGGCCGACAAACGCTGGCAACGGTTATATAGTAAGGTGTTGGGCGAGGGCTATCTTGCCAACCAGTCGGATCCCGCTGTGTGGAAAAAGATTCAGGATGTGCCGGCAAAAGACTTCTGGGAGATTCGTAAAGAATTGAAACACAATCTGTTTGAGTTTGTTAGGGAAAAGACAATCCGTGATATGCAAAGCCGTTCGGAAAGCCCGAAACTTATCATGGAGACGATGGACAATATCAACGAAGACGCCTTGGTGATTGGCTTCGCACGACGTTTTGCCACTTACAAACGCGCCCATTTGCTCTTTACAAATATCGAGCGACTGGCAAAGATTGTCAACGACCAGAACCGTCCGGTTATATTCCTGTTTGCAGGTAAGGCGCACCCGAATGACAAAGCAGGTCAGGATCTTATTAAGAACATTATCGAGGTCGGAAGAAATAAGGAGTTTGTCGGTAAGGTGTTGTTTATCAATAATTACGATATGGAAATTGGTAAGCTTTTGACTTCGAGTGTCGATATCTGGATGAACACCCCGACACGTCCGTTGGAGGCTTCCGGAACATCGGGAGAGAAGGCGGCGATGAATGGAACGCTCAACTTCTCGGTGCTCGACGGCTGGTGGGCCGAGGGTTACCGCCCGAAGGCTGGCTGGGCCATTAAAGAGGAACGCACATACACCGACCAGAAATATCAGGATGAACTCGATGCCGAGATAATCTACAATACCTTCGAAAACGAGATTATTCCGATGTATTTCAACAGAGACAAGGACGGCGTGCCGACCGAGTGGATTCAGTGCATGAAGAACAACATGATGCAGATTGCGCCTTGCTACACAATGAAACGCATGCTCGACGACTATTTCGCGCAATATTACAACAGGCTCATCGAACGTACCAACTGGATGCGAGCCGACAGATATGCCAAGGCGTTTGAAATCGTCGATTGGAAACGTAATATTGAAGCTAATTGGGATAAAATCGAGGTGGAATCCATCAAGGTGCCAGACCCTGATGTGCGTCCGCTGACATTTGGCGACGTGTTTATCGCAGAGATTACGCTTAAGACTCCTGGTTTGCATAAGGGCGATGTGGGCATGGAGCTGATGCTCGCCGATAAGACTAATGACCAGATAGACAAGCTGTTACGTGTTGAACAGTTGCAGCTGGTGGATGCTGGCGAAGGCTGGGCGAGGTATTACATCAACATGCCGATAACGTACGCCGGAATCTTCAATTACACGTTCAGAATCTTCCCGACCAACGAGATGCTGCCTAACCGACAGGATCTGCCGCTGGTGAAATGGATTTAGACAGGATTAACAGGATGAACAAGATAGTTTACATTCACGGTTTTGGAGGCTCGCCGTTCAGTCAGACGGTGGGCTTCCTGAACCTTTATTACCCTGAATACGAGTGGTGCGCCTTGGAAGTTGACCATCATGCGGCGGCTTCTATCAAGAAAATCAACGACTTCGCTAAGGAAAACGATGTCTTTGCGATGGCTGGAACATCATTGGGAGGCTTTTACGTCCTCTACAGTGATTTTCAAGGTCCGAAACTGGTTATAAACCCCGTCATCGAGCCGATGAAGTCGTTGAAAAACGCTGTGGGTACGGTACAATACCACGCCCGACGCAGCGACGGTGCCACCTCGTTCAAGTTCACGATGCAGGATTTGTTTGAGTTCAAGAAATTCAAATTCGTTGTTGGTGACAACGTTACGTGCCATCACACCGAGCACGACGAGCTTCTTGGCGATGACATCAAACGCGACTACGCAAAACTCTTTATGAACAGGAAAATGTGCCCGAAGAAGACGTTACCATCTCACATCATCAGCGAAAGCTACGTGAAGCACGAAATCGGTGAGTGGCTGTCCAATATTAGACAGGATTAACAAGATTTACAGGATTCATTGATTTGAGAAACCGTAGAGATGCGATTCGTCTCATCTTAAAACCGCGTAGCGATTAAATAAAAAGGAAAATGAAAAAATTTTTAGTTTTACTATTCGTAATCTTCAGTTCCACAGCAGTTTTCGCGCAGTTGGAGGTGAAACCTGGCTCGTTTAAGGAAGTGCATGGGTTTGTGAACACCAATCCCGACCCTAATTATCAGACGGACGACAACGAATTGCCGTTCGCAGTAATTAAGGTGAGGACTGAAAACATCACCGACAAGCAACGTAAGGAGTTGATTTTTGAAGGCAATGCCGGCACTTTTATCATGTTGGAGTACAAAGTCGGCGAAGTGTGGGTTTATCTAACTGCCAAATATGCTGATTATCTGAAGATATCGCATCCTGAATATAGCTCTGTTGAATATACTTTACCTTGTGATCTGGTGGCAAAACATGGCTATGAGTTGACGTTGGTTAACACCCCTTCTATCGGTGAGGATTTATTGAAACGAGTCGAGAAGCTTGAAAATGCAGGTGCTGTAGCACAAAACGGCAATCAAGTTGGATATATCACGGTAAAAAGCGTTCCAAAAGGTGCTGATGTGCTTGTTGATAACAATAAAGTTGGTGTAACTCCTTATTTATCAGAGGAGATTGGTGTTGGAAATCATAAAATATCTGTCAGTTTGGAAGGGTATGAGCCGATGGCAAAAAGAGTTGTCATTGAAAACGAGAAAGAGGTTGAGGTAGCGTTTGAACTTGTGTCAGAAACACCAATAAATAAGTTTGAAAATAAGACTTTTACTGTAAATGGTGTATCATTTGATATGATTGCTGTTAAAGGTGGTACGTTTGTGATGGGTGGAACTCCTGAGCAAGGAAATGATCCAGAAAATGATGAAAGACCCACGCATAGTGTGACGTTGAGCGATTTCTATATAGGGAAATATGAAGTTACGCAGCAATTATGGAAAGTGGTGATGGGAAGCAGTCCGACTAATTGGAGAGGAGATAATTATCCAATAGACAAAGCTAGTTGGAATGATTGTCAAACTTTTATTAACAGACTCAATCAATTAACTGGAGGAAAATTCCGTTTGCCAACCGAGGCCGAGTGGGAATATGCAGCAAGAGGAGGCAACAAAAACAATGGTTATAAATATAGCGGAAGCAATAATATAGATGAGGTGGCATGGTATAATGGTAATAGTGGAAGGACCGCTCATATTGTTGGCGCGAAAAAACCTAATGAGTTGGGTTTATATGATATGAATGGTAATGTGTGGGAGTGGTGTAATGATTTTATGGGTAATTATAGTAGCAATAGTCAACTTAATCCAACAGGGCCTTCATCGGGATATTCTCGTACTATTCGTGGTGGAAGTTGGTACCATGTTCCGAGAAAATGTCGTGTTTCTGACCGTGACCAAGGCAATCCATCTGATGGAAATATGGATCGCGGTTTTCGCCTCGTCTGCGACGCTGAATAAAAATCCTGTCAATCTTGTAAATCCTGTCTGAAAATCTATCTTGTCAAAAATATCTCTTGACAAAATCGGAAATTTATTGTATCTTTGCAAAAAAATAGAATAACTATGCCTGATATTTATACATATGTCTGGCAAAGATGAAAAAATTGCTGAGGAATTTGTCAAGAAGTATTGGCAGAATATTGTCGAAAAATGGATATCCTTCTTTGTTTACAAGAAAAGAGTCAGATGTACAGATATTAAAACAAAGTTGAAATGAAAGCAATTACAATAGATAAGGTTGATTATCTTGGCGGTTTAATGCTCTCGTTGCTTTTCAGTGACGGTAAGACACAAACTATTGATTTCAGCAGCTTTTTTGAGAATCATCCGCATCCGCAATACGACAAATATGCAAAGATTTCGGAGTTTAAGAAATATTGGCTTCGAAATGGCAATATTATCTGGGGGAAACATGCTGACCTCAATTTCCCGATAAATGCTTTGTATAATGGCAATTTGGAGTTGTGTTGCGATGATTAATTAGATATATTGAAACACCTCCATTGCGATCATAGCGCAAGCCTCGGCGTCGGCTAATGCATTGTGATGTTTCTTCTGTTTTGTGAAATCATAGCCGCATTCGACGGCGACGGTCTGGAGCTTGTGGTTTTCAAGGTCTGGGAAGACGATCTCTGAGGCGCGTTTGGTGTCGTAAATCTTGAAGCGTTTGCGCCCCATTTTGTAATATTCGAACAATGAGTTCAGGCAGCGTTTCTCGAACTCGTAACCGTGCGCCACGAATGGTAACCCCTTGAGTTTCTTTTCAAGCTGGTTCCAAACTTGGGGGAAAATAGGGGCGTTGTCGGTGTCTTTTTTCTTTAATCCGTGGATTTTTGTTGTGAAGAAGTCATAATGGTTCGGCACTGGCTTCACGTGGCTGTAGAACTCCTCCACAATCTCGCGATCGCGTACGATGACGACTCCCATGCTGCACACACTGGTGGTCTCGCCGTTGGCGGCCTCAAAGTCGATGGCGGCGAAGTCGGGGAGGTCGGGCAAGACGTTATCTTCAGCCTTTGATTTCGCAGTAGTAGATGTCGATGCCATCGTCTTCGAACATTGCCTCACTCAAACAATACTGTCCCGGACGGTCGTCCTCTTGGAAGAGATATACCGACGCCTTGTGGAATGTTATAGGCTGCTGATTGTCAGAGAGTTGCTGAATCTTCTCGTAGCTCAAGCCTTCAATCTTGCAGAGCTTCATCATAGCTGCAAGGTCGAGGTCAACGTTCAAAAACATGTCTTTCTTGCCTTCTTTCCACGCAATACTCACGATTCCCGTGGTGTAAAGCTCAAAATCTTTTATTTCTATCTTTTTCATATTTTCAATTTTTTCCAGTTGGCGTATTTGATGTAAATTATTGATACTGTGGCGATTAAGCCTCCGTAAATGTATTCGCAGGTCCAGACCCATTCCACGTGTGTGGTGATGTTGGTCAAAACCCAGATATAGATGATGTAAAGCAGCAAGATGCCGAACTCCAGCCACAATGCGGCGTTGGTATTGCCAGTTCCCGAAACCGACTCAAACGCCACGGCACCAATCGCTTGGAAGATAATAGCACCGCAAATCACGTAAATTGAAGGGATTGCGGCGGCGGCAAGCGCCATGTCGTCGGTGTAGATACTCATCACCGCAGTGGGGAAGAATAAGCACACCAAAATCAGTGGAATGCAGCATAATATGCAGTTGAAGATGATTCGGAACACCGTCCGCAGCACCTCGTCGGCATGTCCCGCCCCTATGATGCGGCTCGTCAGCGTGTTTGAGGTTGCCAGAAAGCCGAATACCGGGATGAACAGAATCATATACACGCTTCGCGCTATTGAGGAGATGCCGATGGCTTCTTCGCCCATCTTTTCAACCATTATGAAGAAGATGAACCATGCGCTGAACGAGAACAGCTTCTGGAACATTGTCGGGGTGGCGATGCGTACTATATTGATTGCCAATTCTTTATCGAATCCATGTGGCTTGAAGAGATCGTATTCGCGCTTGTGGAGCTTGATATAGGTGAATGCGGTGAAGAATGTTGTGGCAGTGACTTCGGCTATCAACGATGCCAGAGCCGCACCTCCGATGCCCATCTCTGGGAATCCGAACTTGCCGAAAATCAGGCAGTAGTCTAGGACGATGTTTACTGTTGCCATCAAAATAGTTGAATATGTGATGACTTTCGTGTCGGAAAGTCCTGTGTACAAAGCGCGATAGAGATAGTTGAAGCACACGAAGACGATGCCGAACTGTCGGAATCCTATGTATTCCATCGCTCCGGCGTAAATTCCTTCTGATTCGATGATGAAATCGAGGAGCGAGCCTGAGAAAATCCTCATTATTGCAAACAAAAGCAGTCCGAAGATGAGGATTGACGCCGCACCGTGCTGGAAAATGCCACCAATTTTATTGTATTCTTTTGCGCCGAATCGTCGCGCTATAATGATTTGAATGCCAATTGCCAAGCCCATCGCCATGGTGGTGAACACGAAATAATACATGCCTGCCATCATCGAAGCGCCTAATGCAACCACGCCGAGATGCCCCAAAAACGCCGTGTCGGTGAACGTGATGAGCGTCTGCGCCAGATTTCCAATCATAATCGGAATCGCAATGCGCCATATTTCTTTAGTTGAGATACTTGTCTTCATAATCGTTGCAAAAATACAAAATTTTTCGATGCAATTTGCGTTAAAATTATTATATTTGTAAGTTGAAAAAATTCATCGGAATGATGGATATCGATTTTGTAAAATATTGAAAATTAAATATTTAAAGATATGTTCAAGAAAGTATTGAGAATTTTTGTCATGGTATTGGCATTGATGGCCATGATACCTAATCAGATTTTTGCGCAAAATCAAGGAAAAATCGAGTGCTACAATAGTGATTGTGTATTTTCGATGCTGTTAAAACTGAACTCTTCAGACAGGCAAGTTGTTGCGGAAGCCGAACAATCCATCACTGAACTCATTGAGTATTACCGATATACTGGCGATAGCAGGGTGGGAGACGCATTAAAAAACACAATAATCCCATTCATCGAGAAATTCCCGAACTGCAACAGCAATCAGTTCCTGTTTTCACAGTTTCCAAAGTTATACGTTAGAAATGATATTGAAGATATATCGCGACTTGTTGATAATGAGCAACTTGCTGATTGCATATTAAGGGCAATCGGTGAAATCAAAGGCTCCGGCGATTTTATAATGAAATATATCGACAGGAACCGTGACAATTTGAAATACAAGGCAGCGTTGGCGTATGGCATTGGTAAACAACATGTTAAAGCAAAGGAAGACGAGTTGGTTTCTTGGATCAAAGGTGCCGATGAAAGAACAAAAGTCGATATCTACAACGCGCTTTGGGTGATAAAAAGTAATGACAATACTACAAAAATCGTTGAAAAAGGTGCGAAAAAATTGTGTAAAAGCAAAAACAATGAGTATAAAATATCGGGAATGCGTCTCTTGGCCGCTATAGAAGGTGAAAAAGCCATGCCGACACTTTATAAAGCCTTGAAAAGTAAGGATAGGGATGTCAGACGAGCGGCACTTGAGCTGATAAAACCATATGTAAATCAAGAAGTTGTGAAAAATGTGGTAAAAAAATGTCGCAAAGGTGATGCAGTAGTCGATGCCATCGACTGGCTTGGAGATATTAAGAATGACTCCCAGATGGAGTTTGTGATTAAGAATCTGACATCGGATAACCCCAAAGTTGTAAAGGCTGCTATTAGAGCTATATTTAAGATTGATAACAAGGATGGCATTAATGCTGTGAAACCATTGTTTGGCGGTGAGTATCAAGATGTTATGCGAGAATCTATTCTTGCGTATGAAGGCGATTACCGAGTGCTGATGAATTCATTCTTGCGTTCTGATGACAAGCAGAAACTTGCTGCACTCCGCATTTTGGAGGAGCGTCCTCATGTAGGATTGAGCGAGCGTGTGCAAGACCTGATAAACTCTAATAATCAGGAGATTAGAGATTTGGCATATAAAGTGCTGAGACTTGTAACAGCTCCGGCACAAGCCGAATATCTGAAACTTCTGTTGGAACGTTGTGATGATAAATATGTAGAAGACGTTCAGCATGCCATTAAAAATGCCATGAGTACCGTTCCAACTGACGTGAAAGACAATTTTGCGTCAACATTGAAACACGTAAGTTCTGACCTGATGCCACGCTATTATAAAGTCTTTGCCTATTTCGGAACAGAGCTGTGCGTTGAAAAACTTATCGATGCATATCAGAACGGCGCATACAAATTTGACGCTAAAGAGGCGCTGCTGTTAGTGGAAAACAACGCTTATAAAGACAGGATAGAAGAGATTCTAAATAAGTGAAAGTAAATTCTAGATGAAATATTTTAAATCATTGATAATTATAGTATTGCTATTTGCTTGTAATATGGCAAAAGGGCAGTCTGAAGCCTCGATTCTTGACCGTATCGACTTCAATGACACTACTATGATTAATAATGATTTGATGTGGGAAACCATTGCCGAATACATCACGACAGAGCAGAATAAATCGGCATACGACAAAAAGATGTATGATGTGATATTGGCTGCTGACAATGTTTTGAGCCGCAGCTGTACTTCTTATACAATGTATAAGGCTGTGTATCAATATCTTATATATGGCTTTTCGGAGATTGGCGCAAATCAGGCCGTCGATTATATGATGCGTATGCCTTATCTTGATAATATAGATGCAACTAAGGAACAATATGACGAAATCAATGGCTTAGCATTGCAATATGAACGAGTTAAGATTGGTTCTAAAGCACCTGATATACAAACGAAAACGATATTAAAACTAGAAATTACTTTAAGTGAAATAAAAGCCCTCAAAACAGTGATTTTGTTCTGGTCGTATTCTTGTCCGCACTGCCGCGATATGATTTCAGAGCTGGGGCAACTTGCGAAGAGCAATCCTGAAGTCGCAATTGTTACTGTGAATGTGTCGGGCGATATCAAAAAAGTGAAAAGACTGATAAAAAAATCGCATCTCGAAAAAACATATAACATCTGTGACGGATTAGGCTGGCGGTCACCTATCGTTGAAGATTATGCCGTTGATATGACTCCGTCGCTGTTTTTGCTTGACGAAAATAAGATTATTATCGCGAAACCATTTGATATTGAAGAACTTAAAACTGCTATTGAATGATGAAAAGGTATTTGACACTATTTGTTGTTTTATTCGTTGGTTTGATCTCATTTGCGCAAACTGACGAAGACCGTTGGGTGGATTCCGTATATAACTCTTTGACGCCACAGCAGCGTGTCGGGCAACTGATAAATGTGCGTGCTAATCTTCCAAATAAACCTTATTTTGCTGAAATACAATCACTTATAAAGATTTATAATATTGGCGGGGTGACGTTTTTCCGTACCGATGCCGCTCCATTGCTTAAGCAGGTTAACGAATGGCAGGCAATGGCGCAAACGCCTTTGATGGTTGGCATTGATGGCGAGTGGGGACTTGGAATGCGTCTCAACGACGGCATCTCTTATCCTTTCCAGATGACACTGGGAGCCATTCAAAATCAAGAACTTATATATGAGATGGGGCGCCAGATAGCTGAACAATGCCATCGTATTGGCATCAATGTGGATTTCGCTCCTGATGTTGACGTTAACAACGAACCGAAAAACCCTGTCATCGGGATGCGTAGCTTTGGCTCCAACCCGAAGGCTGTGGCTGAACGCGGTCTCCAGTATGCGCTGGGACTTCAAAATAATGGCGTGCTGCCGACAATAAAGCATTTTCCGGGACATGGCGACACTAAGACCGATTCACATGAGACGCTCCCGAAAGTCAACAAGAAACTTGCTGATTTGAAGAATGTTGAGCTGTATCCGTTTGAATATCTGATAAATAACAACGTCGCCGGCGCTATGGTGGGGCATCTTTACATGCCGGCGCTGGAGCCTCAGAAAAACCTGTCATCGTCGATTTCCAAAAACGTGGTGAAAGGCTTTTTGAAAGACGAAATGGGTTTCGAAGGCCTTATTTTCAGCGACGCAATGGAAATGAAGGGCGCTTATCAAGGCATCGACCCTGATATGGTCGGACTCAATGCACTCCTTGCAGGCGTTGACGTGATTTTGATGCCGATAAATCCCGAAAAGACTATCTTAAACATTGTAATTCAATTAGATAACGAGGAAGTCGCAAATAGGGTGGAGGAGAGCTGCAAGAAGATTTTGCGGTATAAATATCGCCTCGGAATAGCCAATTATCAGCCGCAACAGGAGGCGTCGGTGGAAAATGATTTGCATCAGGCAAAGTATTATAATCTGAAGCAACGCCTTTATAATGATGCAGTTACGATGCTTAGAAACGATAGAGACGTGCTTCCACTCGATATATCACAGAAAATTGCTGTGGTTACATTTGGTAAGACAAATAATGTGAGCCAGAAACTTGTCAAAGAAGGCCTCGACGTAGATGAATATCTTGTTGTAGAAGAGCTTTCGAAGACAAGGAAGTCGCAGATAATCAACGAGTTAAAAAACTACGACATCGTTATAGTGAATATCCAAAACACTTCGATTTATGCAACAAAGGGTTTCGGGATTTCAGATTATACCATTGATTTTGTTAAGGATATAAGCAAAAACAACAAAATTATCTTTAATCTTTTTGCCTGTCCATATGCTTTGGACAAATTCAGTTTCAAGAAATCTCCGGCAGCAATTATCATCGGTTATGAAGATACGCAATGTGCAGTAAATGCTGTGGTTGACGTGATGGTGGGCAAGATTAGTCCGATAGGGAAACTGCCTGTCACAATAAACAAAAAGTTCAAATATGGCGCTGGCTTGAGCTATGAGGATGTTTTGACTCCCGAAACATTACCTATCGCATTGATAGACAATAAGTTTACTCAAAGAATTGATTCCATAGCAATGAATGGCATCGAAATTGGGGCTTATCCCGGATGCCAGATTTTTGCGATGAAAGACGGAAAAGTCATCTACGACAAGTGTTTCGGGCATTTCACCTACGATGGCGGACATGAGGTCCAGAGCGATGATGTTTACGACATCGCATCGCTGACGAAGGTTTTTGCAACCACCTTTGCCATGATGAAGCTTTACGATGACGGCAAGATAAGCCTTGAGAGCACTCTCGGCGATTATTTCCCATACCTAAGAAATACTGACAAAGCCGACATTAAACTGGTGGAGATTATGACACATCAGGCCGGTTTCACTTCGTGGGTTCCAATTTATCAGACGTTGTTGAAAAATGGCAAGCCTGACCCAGACATATTTAGAAAAAGCATCGATGAGGAGCATACGCTGCGTGTGGCCAAGGATTTGTATATCTCCAAGGACTTCAATTTTGACATTTATGACAGGGTGATGAGTTGGAAAATTGGCGACAAGAAATACAAATATAGCGATATCGGGTTTTATTTCTTGCCGAAAATAGTGGAAATGGTGACAAATATGCCGTTTGAGAGATATCTTGAAGAGAATTTCTACAAGCCGTTGAATTTGAATCATATTTATTATAAGCCATTGAAACACATAGAGATAGATAATATTGCACCTACTGAATACGACACTATTTTCAGGATGCAGCTTTTGCAGGGTGATGTTCATGACCAGGCTGCGGCCTTGATGGGAGGCGTGTCGGGACATGCCGGACTCTTTGCCAATGCCCGCGACCTCGCAGTGATGCTGCAGCTGCTGCTTAATGAAGGATATGCCAACAACAGGCAGTTCCTGTCGAGTTTCACAATCAGGAAATTCACGACGGCGCCGTTCAAAGACAATATGAACCGTCGAGGAATAGGATTCGACAAACCTGAAGTGGATCCGTCGGTGAAGTATTACACGCCAGCAAAACAATCGTCGATGAAGAGTTTCGGACATACAGGTTTTACTGGCACTTTCGCATGGGCTGACCCCGAAAACGGCCTCATCGTGATATTCTTGTCAAACCGTGTGTATCCTGATGCCAACAATAATAAACTGGCAAAAAACGACATTCGAACAAAAATTCATGAAATGTTCTACGAAGCAGTGAAATAATTTTATAATTTTGTGAGCGAAATAGTAAAACAATGTCAAACCAAGCGAAATATGACTCATTGAGAGCGACGTTCGACTCGTTCATCTACGAAGATTTCCATTATTCGATGGAAAACGGGGAGTTTCACGCTGAATTTGACTTTGTTTTAAGACAGGATGAACAAGAAAAAAGAAGACAGGATAAACAAGATTTACAAGATATAATTCTTCCTAATAGAGTTGAGTTTCATCCTTGTTTCCGCATTCCTTCCCGCTCATTTTACCACTGGGATGACATTCCGAAGCCGCTTCTCGACAATATCATTTTCCATATCGGAATGATAGAGTTGATTAGCTACTGGAAGATTGCGTGTCCGAAACAGGTGATTATCAAACCGTTTGCACTCGACGAGGAACAGATAGGGTGGTGGAAGAAGCTGTATTTCAATGGGTTAGGGGAGTTTTTCTATGTCAATGGGATCCAAACGGATATCAATGATTTCATGAAAATCGTTAATGACAATGAGATTTCTCCACTCCCTGCGGTCGGTCGAAATGACGGATTGTTGCATGAGCAAACTTTAATTCCTGTCGGCGGTGGCAAAGATTCCGTTGTCACTTTGGAGCTGTTGAAAAACCGCATCCCAGCTATCCCGTTGATTATCAACCCTCGTGGGGCTACCAATGAATGTGTGGCGGCCGCCGGATTCACTGAAGAGCAAACCGCTGTCATCAAGCGTACTCTCGACCCGACGATGCTGAAAATGAACGCTGAAGGCTACTTGAACGGACACACCCCGTTCTCGGCAATGCTAGCTTTCTATACAATATTGCTTGGTTTTGCCACAAAATCAAAATATATCGCACTGTCGAACGAGTCGTCGGCCAACGAGCCTACCGTGCCTGATACCGAAATCAACCACCAATACAGCAAGTCGGTGGCATTTGAAAACGATTTCAGACATTACGTTAAGAAATATATTAACGCTGATATTCAATACTTTAGCTTTTTGCGACCGCTTAACGAGCTTCAGATAGCCAAGTTGTTCAGTCGCGCCAAGGACTATCACAAAGTGTTCAAGAGCTGCAACGCCGGCTCTAAAACCGACTCGTGGTGCGGTAAATGCCCGAAATGCTTGTTCACATGGCTAGCATTGTCACCATTCTTGAAAAGAAGCGAGTTGACAGCGATCTTTGGAAAAGATTTGTTGAAAGACAATGACTTGCGTTATATTTTAGACCAACTCGACGGATCTGTGGAGGTGAAACCATTTGAGTGCGTAGGTACAGTCGGTGAGGTGAGGGCTTGCGTCAATATAATCTTGCAAACCGATGATAATCTTAGAGATACGATTCTTGACGGTGTCGCGGAAACAAACGATTTGACGGTTGAAGACTATGTTGCACAGTTCGATGAAGGCAACAATCTTCCCGAATTGTTTAAGAATATTTTGAAGGAGGCGCTGAATGGTTAGCATCAACACCATATTCAAACGCCTTCGCGGGAAGCGCATCCTTATCCTCGGTTTTGGACGCGAGGGCAAGTCATCGCTGGCGTTTATACAAAAATTCCTCCCTCACGCCGAAGTGGGAATCGCTGATAAAAACGAGTCTGCTTTTAAAGATTTGAACACGAATCCAACGAAACCTAAATTATACTTCGGCGAAAATTATTTCGATGCCATCAACGATTACGATATTGTTCTCAAAACCCCAGGAATTTCTTTATTAAACAAAAATGTCGATTTGTCAAAGATAACTTCGCAGACCGATTTGTTTTTGGAGGAGTTTCATAGCCAAATCATAGGAATTACTGGAACTAAGGGCAAGAGCACCACTTCAACGTTGATATATCATCTCCTGAAAGAGTCGGGAAAAGACGCTATTTTAGCTGGAAACATTGGCATTCCGATATTTGATGTCATTGAAAAGATAAGCAATAAAACCATAATCGTTTTTGAACTATCGGCGCATCAGCTACAGTTTATTCACCGCAGCCCGCATATAGGCATACTGCTCAATGTTTTTGAAGAGCATCTCGACCATTTTGGTACTTTCGACGCTTATCGCAGCGCTAAGTTAAACATTATCAGGAAGATGGGGGAGACAGATTGGGCAGTCACCAATGATGAGTTCTGTTATGAAGCCGACAGAATGATGAAACATTCGCTCAATTATCAGTATTACGATTTTGATGTTAATTGGGATGAGGTTCCGTTGAAAGGCGACCATAACCGATTGAATATCAAGGCGGCGCTGTGCGCTATCCATGCTTACGGTATCACTGTTGATGATGTTTTACCTCAATTATACACATTTAAGCCGTTGGAACATCGTCAGGAGTTTATTGGCACATTCGGTGGCGTTACTTTCTACAATGACAGTATTTCAACTATCCCGCAAGCCGCCATCGCAGCGATGCAGACCATCAAAAACGTCACATTTCTTATCCTTGGAGGCTTCGATCGCGAAATCGACTACACACCTTTGATAGATTATCTGACAAATAATCCTGTCGAGCACATTTTATATACCGGCAAGGCTGGCCAGCGTATGTTCGAAATGCTCCAAAATGCTGGTTATCAAGGGGATATAAAAAATTTCAAAGACCTCAACGAAGCCTTTGAAATTCTTAAGAGTTTGTCAAAACCTGGCGATGTGTGCCTGCTTTCGCCTGCCGCCGCCAGTTACGATCAGTACCGCAACTTCGAAGAACGCGGGCGTCTCTTCAAAACATTGGCCACCGATTTCTCTGGTGTATTTTGAGCCAGTTGGATATAGAATAAACAAAATTCATTCCACTGGTTGTGTGAGTCAAATTTACCACAAATAATGTTGTTGTCGAGTTTGTATCTATATACATCCAATGTGTCGTTGCTTAATTCGGTGTCAATATCGAAATTCTCTTCAAGATACAAGTTTAGCAGATACTCGACATTTGGTCTGATATAGACATCTGACTCGAAATAGCTGCCCTCATCGAAGAAAAAGTCCATCTCACCACAAGCGTATGAATAACCATATTGTGCCACATACTGATATAACAACACGGTATCGTTGATATATTGTGAATTATATGGGCTTCCATAAAGCTCTCTGATTCTGCTTGTTCTGCAGCCGAACTCAAATGTCGGTTGTTGGAAAAGAGAGACGTTGACATCTACAGTCACATTTTCGTAACCGTTTGACATATGTACCTTGCCTGAACCGACGTTTTTTGCATAAATAAGTCCGCTGCCATTCACTGTTATGACTTCTTTGTTTGGCTCGTCGCTGCTGGCGTGGTATGTGATGTCGTATTCCGAAGAAGCTGGAATCTGATAGTATTCTTGAAGTACCATCTCAATAGGATTAGCTCCCGAATAATTCAATGATTTTGATTTGTCTTTCTTGCAACCTGTAGCCAAAAAGGCCAAAATCATAATAAAAAACACTGTCTTTTTCATAGTTGTAAAATTTATGATGCAAAATTATAAAAAATTTTCTAAAATTGAATAAAAAATCATAAATTTGCGCATTCTTGAAATTAATAACAAGTCAAAATATAACTCTATGATTAACAACAACTTCATTAAACGTCACAATGGCCCGACAGAAGCAGATGTTGAAAAAATGCTCAAAGTCATTGGCGTGAAATCGACCGAACAGCTCGTCGATGAGATTATTTCTCCGGATATCCGTCTGAAAAACGACCTCAATATCGGTCGCGGAATGAACGAATACGAATGCATCAGCCACCTAAAGGCGATTGGCGCAAAGAACAAACAGTTCCGCAGCTACATCGGAATGGGTTACTACAACGTGATAACTCCAGGCGTCATCACCCGCAATATCCTTGAGAATCCGGGTTGGTACACCTCATATACCCCTTATCAGGCTGAGGTTTCACAAGGCCGTCTCGAGGCTTTGCTTAACTTCCAGACCGTTATCAGCGACATGACCGCAATGCCTTTGGCAAACGCTTCATTGCTCGACGAGGCTACAGCAGCTGCTGAGACAATGCTCATGTTCTACCACGAGCGTTCACGCGCACAGGTGAAAGCCAATGTAAACAAGATTTTCGTGGCAAACGACATGTTCCCGCAGACTATCGAGGTCATCAAGACACGTGCTCATTTCCTTGGAATCGAAGTCGTTGTTGATGATATCAAGAATTTCAGCGCAGGCGAGGAGTACTTCGGTGTCATCGTCCAGAATCCTAACCAGTATGGTCTCGTCATCGACTACCGCGACCAGGTTAAGGCTTGGAAGGAAAAAGGCATGCAAGTCGGTGTCGCCGCTGACCTCATGAGCTTGGCACTCATCACACCTCCAGGTGAATGGGGCGCTGACGTGGTGTTCGGCAGCAACCAGCGTTTCGGTCTCCCGATGGCATTCGGCGGCCCACACGCAGGTTACTTCGCAACGACAGAGGCTTACAAACGCTCGATGCCAGGTCGTATCATCGGTATCTCGAAAGACGCCCTCGGCAATCCGGCTTACCGTCTCGCACTGCAGACACGTGAGCAGCACATCAAACGTGAGAAAGCTACCTCAAACATCTGCACAGCACAGGCTTTGCTCGCCATCATGTCAGGATTCTACGCAATCTACCACGGACAGGACGGCATTAAAGAAATAGCACATCATATCAACTGCCTCGCCGGAAAACTCACTTCAGAGTTGGCAAAACTCGGCGTGAAGCAGCTTAACAAATACTTCTTCGACACATTGCTGTTCGAGTTGCCAGAAGGCGGCTGCACATGCAAAGTCAAAGAAGTGGCTGAGAAACACGGAATGAACTTCCGTATCATCGACAAACAGCACTTCGGCATCAGTATCGACGAGACTACAAGCCGCGACGACCTCAACGAGATAGGCGAGGTGGTGGCTGAAGCCCTCGGCAAGAAACACGAAGAGCTCGTTTGCGACCCTAACTGCCAGAGCTTCTGCGGCATCCAGGAAGGCATGAGAAGAACCTCAGCATTCTTGACAGCCCCAGTGTTCTCGAAATATCGCAGTGAGACTGACATGATGCGTTACATGAAGAAACTAGAGGATCGCGACCTCAGTTTGAACCGCTCGATGATTCCGCTCGGCTCATGCACAATGAAACTGAACCCTGCAACATCAATGTTCGCACTCAGCTGGCCAGAATTCGGCAACATCCACCCATTCGTGCCCGCAGAGCAGGCTGAAGGCTATCTCGAGATGATTAAAGAGATGGAAAAAGACCTCTGCGAAATCACAGGATTCAAAGGTATCTCGTTCATGCCTAACTCGGGTGCGAGCGGTGAATACGCAGGCTTGATGACTATCCGCCGCTACCAGGAGGCTAACGGTCAGGGTCAGCGCAACATCTGCTTGATCCCTGCATCAGCACACGGCACCAATCCGGCGTCAGCAGCAATGGCAGGATTGCAGGTCGTCGTCGTGAAATGCGATGACCACGGTAACATCGACCTTGCCGACGCAAAAGAGAAAGCCGAGCAGTACAAAGACACTCTCGCAGCTTTCATGGTGACATATCCTTCAACACACGGTATCTATGAGGATGGTATCCGCACCCTCGTGAAGATTGTTCACGACAACGGCGGTCAGGTTTATATGGACGGTGCCAACATGAATGCACAGGTCGGCCTCACATGCCCAGGTTTCATCGGCGCTGACGTTTGCCACCTCAACCTGCACAAGACATTCGCTATCCCTCACGGCGGTGGCGGTCCGGGTGTTGGTCCTATCGGAGTGGCAGCACACCTCGTCCCGTTCCTTCCAAGCCACGTCTGCTTCAAGACTGGCGGCGAGAAACAGATGGGCGCAGTGTCAGCAGCACCATTCGGAAGCGCACAGATCCTCACAATCACATACTGCTACCTCAAGATGTTGGGCGGCGAGGGCTTGAAGAAGGCTACAATGGGTGCTATCCTCAACGCTAACTACCTGAAAGACAGACTCAAAGATTACTATCCAATCCTCTATACCGGCAACCACGGTCACGTTGCACACGAGATGATTCTCGACATCAACGGCATCAACAAGGCTACCGGCGTTGCTGCTATCGACATCGCTAAACGTCTGATGGACTACGGCTTCCACGCACCAACAGTGGCATTCCCAGTCCACGAGACTTTGATGGTCGAACCTACCGAGAGCGAGCCATTGGCAGAACTCGACAGATTTGTTGACGCAATGATAAAGATCCGTCAGGAAATCAAGGATATCGAAGATGGCAAGGCACCTCAGGGCGACAACATCATCTCACACGCTCCTTATACAGCCGAGATGCTTATGGCAAACGAATGGAGTTTCCCATTCAGCCGTGAAGAAGCTGGCTTCCCATTGAAGAGCGATGTTCAGGATAAATACTTCCCACACGTCACCAGAATCGATGACGCCTTCGGCGATAGAAATCTGGTTTGCCGCGTGATGGAATAAAGACAAGATTAACAATAATTACAGGATTTTAATCCTAAATAGAAAAGGCTATCGATCGATAGCCTTTTTTTTGTTGTACTAATTATCTTGTTAATCCTGTAAAAAACTACTTCTTTACGAAAGGAATCAAATAACTGTAAGAAACTCCAATGTAACCGTGCAATACATTTTCAGATGCTATATTGACTTGATAAGCTCCAATAACCGCTCCTATTTTGTTCTGTTTTATGTTAACTCCCAGTGTTGCTAAACCCTGAAGTCCTTCTAAAGAGTATGTCTTATCGTAAATACTGCTGTTTTGAGATAATCCGGCAGAATAACCGACTTTTATGTTGATAAAAGGACTTGTTTGTCTGTTTAAAAAATAATAAGATGCCTGACCGTAGCATGATATTGCGGTTATAATGGGAGAATAATTCACATATACGTATCCGGCTCCAATTCCTAATCCAAAATTCGGCGTCGCCATATATTCAAAATTTATTTGGAGCAGGAATGTGCGGCAATAGTAGTTTTTATGAAATCCGAAAGCGCCAAAACCGATTTCGGGAGTAATTACATATGCTTGCTCTCTAAATTTATTTGTCGGTTTCTCTTGTTGTAAATTAACATTAACTGTTTTCATGCCATTCCCCTCAACTGCAACGATATCTGAATATGCCTCATAACCATCTTTAACAACCTTGATTTTATGCGGACCTTTTTTTATCGGGTCGCTCACGAAAGGAGTTTTCATCTCCATTTCATTGCCGTCGATATATACCGTGGCACCTTCGAGGGAACCTGTTTTTACAACGATATAACCGAAATCCTCGGGATTTCCAACGACTTCAGCCTTTGAGTTCTCAAGTTTTTCGATACGGCTTATTATTTCTTCATCAATCGACGGCTTGTTAACCAATGTCAACTCGTAGCCTCGTTTCGGCTCCATGTCGAATGGAAACCAGAACTCTGTCGAGCTCAAATCTGGATGCGAAATTTTCAGGAAAGTGGCGTAGTAGCTGATGTAAAGCCACACTTCGCCGTCTTTGTATTCGGTTTCAAAAAACGTCTGCGCATCACCACCAAACCCAAGCTCACGACGTTGTTTGTCGTTGATATTCTCTGTTTTGATCTTTAGAACGGCATACGGACGGTCGTTATCGTCGAACATCTTTTCGGTGTTGATATTGACAAAACCCTCGACTTTTTTGAACGAGCCTTCTTTCACTTGAAGCTGGGCGTTGCATAGAAAACCACTGATAATCAAAAAGATAAGGAGTGTTGATTTTTTCATATTGAAATATTTTTTGCAAAAATAACAATAATTCAATACAAATGCAAATAATCTTGTAAATCTTGTTAATCCTGTCTAAAAATCTGTAAATCCTGTCGCAAACTATTTCTTTCCGAAAGGAATCAGGTAACTGTAGGTTATCCCTACGAACTCGTGATAATTTGTATAACTATGACCATCATAGTCATAAGAGTGTCTGAAATGATAACCTCCAATAACAGCTCCAATCCTGTGTTGTTTTATGTTAACTCCTATAGTAGCAAAACCCTGAAGTCCTTCAAGACTGCAATAATGATCGGAATAAGTGGCGTCAGATAATCTAATTGAATAACCTATCTTTAGGTTTATATAAGGACTTGTGTTTCTGTTTGTAAAATAATAAGAAATCTGTCCTAATAATGATAAGGACGTATGTTTATCAAATGTATATATGAATTCTGCCCCGACACCCATACCAAAACGTGGCTCAAACATATATTCAAGATTTAAACGAGGTTGACATGTGGGTATGGCGTCAGCCAGTAAATCAAGAGCCCCCAAACCAAATTCTGGAATAAACACAAATCCTTTTTCCCTATATTTGTTTGTAGTTTTTCCTTTTTTTAGATTCACGTCAACTGTCTTCATGCCATTCCCCTCAACTGCAACGATATCTGAATATGCCTCATAACCATCTTTAACAACCTTGATTTTATGCGGACCTTTTTTAATCGGGTCGCTCACGAAAGGAGTTTTCATCTCCATCTCATTGCCGTCGATATAAACCGTGGCGCCTTCGAGTGAGCCTGTTTTTACAACGATGTAACCGAAATCGTCAGGATTTGCAGCTACATTCGATGTGTTTTCAAGCCGTTGGTCGATTATGCTTATAATTGCAGCCTCATCTAATGATGGCTTGTTCACCAAGGTCAGTTCGTAGCCTCGTTTCGGTTCCATATCGAACGGGAACCAGAACTCTGTAGAGCTTAAGTCTGGATGCGAAATCTTCAGGAAAGTGGCGTAATAGCTGATGTAAAGCCACACTTCGCCGTCTTTGTACTCGGTCTCGAAAAACGTCTGTGCATCGCCACCGAAACTCAGCTCACGACGCTGTTTGTCGTTGATGTTTTCGGTTTTGATTTTCAGAACGGCATACGGACGGTCGTTGTCGTCGAACATCTTTTCAGTGTTGATATTGACAAAACCCTCGACTTTCTTGAACGAGCCTTCTTTTACCTGAAGCTGTGCCGAGCATATCAGACTGCTGATAACCAACAGGATAAGGAATATTGATTTTTTCATATTGAAATATTTTTTGCAAAAATAACAATAATTCAATAGAAAAGCAAATAATAATAAAAAATAGTAGAGACGTACGGTCGTACGTCTCTACTAATGTCTAAAGTCTAAAATCTAAAGACTAACGTCTCACAATCACCTTGACTCCCTTCATCTCCTTGCCGTCGCTTAATCTTACGATATAAACGCCTTCAACAAGGTCGTGACGGATGATGTTGCTGCCTGTGGCGACTTTCTCGCTCAAAACTGGCTGGCCTACAAGGTTGTAAACCATAACATCCAAGGTCTTGTCGCTGTTGTTTGCAATCATCAGCTCGTTGGCGTTGTTCCAGACTTCAACACTGAATGATGCCTCGGTGCCGATAATGCCAGAACCGATTTCGGCAGTAATCATGATGTCGTCAACTTCCCATGCTGCCGCGCCATCCTCAATTGTGCTGATGTATCTGAACGCGATGTAGCAGTTGTCGCCGCTGAATGCATCGAGTGAAATCTCACCTGACTCGGTCCATGTGTAGTTGCCTTCCGATGCGATGTATTCCAATGGCTCCCATGAGGCTGCTGTAGGATCCTCTCCATCGTAATCGTTCGAGAAGTACAACTCAAGTGCCGGACCATTGAACTTGGTCGCGTTCATGAATGTCAAAGTTGTGTTGATGTAGTTGCGCGCGTTGAGGTTGAAGGCAGGGGAGATGCACCACTGCTCATTATCGACGTCGTCACCGTAACCGTTGGCGTTGGCGTAGTGGTTGCCGTTGTATGTGCCGATGGTCCATGGCTTGTTGCCTTCGATGGTGACAAATGTCCATCCTTCCATCTCGCCTTCCCAATCCTGATTCAAAAGAACCACAACATCGCCCATGATGACGTAGTTTGCCGATGCGATGCCACTGTTCTCATAGCCTTCCATCATCGCTATAGCCTTGATTGTCATGCTTTCTTCGACGAGTATAGGTTCTTCGTAAATGTCAGATTCTGCTGTCGGGTCGCTGCCGTCGATGGTGTAGTAAATAGTAGCGCCTTCTGTAGCACATGTAATCTCAACCTCGATGGCCTCGAAATATGTGCCTGATGCCATGCTGAACACCGGTGTAGCCACTGTAGGTGTCACTGAGCCACCATACACGAACAGATCCAAGAAGAAGTTGTAATCTGGATTGTTCAAGTTGGATGTCGAATAAGCTCCGAACTTATTCGATGAGTTCTTGGCAACGCCACGATTTGTTGTTTCAGCATTAGTGATTACGAATCCTGTGTAGTTAGGAATCAAAGCGCCTTCCTCTGATGTCTCGAGTGCGATGTTCCAATCGGTGCTTGTGTTGGCTGCAAAGTTGGTGCTGCTGCTGTATCCAAGCATGTCGCCAGCTGCATTTGTCAATGTGATGACGTCACCATCGACTGTCACGTTCCACAGATATGTGTCGGCGTCGTCGCTAATCTCTGCTGGCAATTTCTCAACACCACCTTCATTCACTGATGTGAACAACACACCGTCAGGTTTGCCTGAAACGCCAGCTGTCATTGCATAGTAACCGTCGCCAATTGTAGCGTCGTAACGTGCTGCAAGGATAACCTGGTCGCCGTCGTGCAAGTCGCTGAGAGCGTAAATTCTGTTCCAGTCGCCACCAGGAATTGGTTCTTCGGTGACGTTACCACTCAATTCAACGAAGATATCGTCAAGTTCTGAATCCACAATGAGAGTGCCGACATGTTCACCTATTGGCAGACCTGCTTGCAGTCTCACATAAATGGTTTGGTCAACGACGCCGTTGACAGGAGTAAGATAAATGCCCAACTGAGGATCAAAGTCATCGCCTGAAGTGAGTGAGATATCGAAATCTGTTCCAGGATTGACAACTGTCACAGTCTCTGTCAAGTTGAAGCCTGTAATGCTGATCGTCTGCTCAGCAGATGGACCGTTGCCTTCAATGTAGTTGAAACCAGTCAAAGTGGTAGGTGACACGGTGAGCACTGCATCGCTGGTGAATCCCATCAAGGTGATATCGTCAACTTCCCAAGCTGCCGCTTCAGTCTCTGTTGAGGTATATTTGAATCCGATGTAGCACTCGTCGCCAGCGAAGTTGGCAAGGTCAATAGTACCTGACTCAGCCCATGCAAATGAACCTGTCGATTTGTTGTATTCAATCTCAACCCATGTTGCAGCTGTCGGGTCTGCACCATCATAGTCGTTCGAGAAGAACACTTCCATATCCGGGCCAGTGTAGTTCTTTGCGTTCCTGAATGTCAAGCTTGCGTTGCTATAGACATTGAGGCTGAAAGCAGGGGAGATGCACCACTGCTCGTTAACACCGCCGTTGTAGCCGTTGCCGTATGCGTAGTGGTTGCCTTGGTATTGGCTGATGTTCCATGGCTTGCTGCCTTCAACGGTTACAAATGTCCAGCCGTTCATGTCGCCTTCCCAGTCTTGCTCGAAGATGGTGACAGCACCTAATATAATGGTGTATTCTGCTGTTGCTACGTTGCTGTTTTCATAGCCTTCCTTCATCGCTATGGCCTTGATGGTCATGCTTTCTGCAACTGCTATAGGCTCGCTATATACTGCGCTGTTCTCATCAGGCTCAGTTCCGTCCAATGTGTAGTAAATTGTAGCGTCAGCTGTGCTGCATGCTATAGCAACTGTCTGCTCCTCAAAGTATGTGCCTGCTTCTGGCGTAAATGTCGGAGTAGCGCAAGTAAGAGTGCCGCCGCCAACAGTTGCGAACATGTCGATGAAGAAGTTGTAATTGTCAGCTGCCATATTCTGTGTGTGGTACGGACCGAAGTTGTGGTTGCTGTTCAAAGCAAATGCTCTCACTGCGTTGTTTACGTTGTTGATAACGAATGCTGAATATTCCGGTACCATTGCTGTTGCCTCCGATGTCTGGAATGTGATTGCCCATGCAGTGTTGTCGCCGCCTGTTGCGAAGTTGGTGCTGCTGGTGTAACCCAACACGTCGCCGTTGGCATTGGTGAATGTGTAGTTGTCACCGTTCACATCTACTGTCCAGTAGAATGTGTCTTCTGCATCGAGAATCTCGCTTGGCAATGTCTCGCCGTTGTTGTCTGGGATACTTGTGAACAACACGCCCTCAGGCTTGCCAGAGGCTTGCGCCGTCATAGCATAATACTGGTCTGCGTTCTCATCGAAACGTGCTGCGAAGATGACCTTCGAGCCGCTTGTCAACATTGAGAGGTCGCTCAAACGTGTGTAGTCGCCCTGTGGCTGTGGTGGAGTGCTTGTAACAGTTCCACTTAAAGCGATAATGATGTCATCAACTTCCTCCTGACTGATAATGATTGTCTCATCGTATGTTCCAACCTCCAAACCTGCTTTCATTCTCACCTTGATGGTGTAGTTATAAACTCCTGTGTATGTGTTGATGATTATCTCATTCTCTGGATAGAAGTTGTCGCCAGGGAACGATGAAAGTTCATAGTCCTCAGGTGCAGTGATGGTTGTTGTAGATGCGCTCAAATGATTTGCGCTGATGTTGAAAGTCTTAATGTTTGATGGACCTTCTTCATACACATAGTTGAATCCCGACAAAGCTGTAGGAGTCACTGTGATGCTTGCCGGATGTGTGAATGTGACATCGTCTGCGCTGTTCACGCGGAGCTGTGGGTTGTTGTAGCATCCGATAATACCTGTCACTGTCATGATGTCGCCCTGCTCAAGACCTGTAACGACTGGCAATTTGTAGATGTTCAAAGTGTTTTCACCTTGTGTTATAGGTGTGTTGTTATTGTTGTTGATAGTTCCGCAAATGGCATCTGCAATCTGAACGCGTGTGGATTGTAACATCTTGTCTCCTGCGTGGTCTTCCAAAATCTCAGCGATGGTCTTCTCTGCCAATGGAAGTTGGTGACCGCTCGACAAGACGAGGAATTGGTTCTCGTTGCCTCCATTGATGCCTGAAAGCTCAACCAGACCGTTGTAAACTGCCTTTTTACCATAGCCTTTCACCATGTCGCCGACGGCTAATGTCGTTGGCACTGTATTATTATTAAGGTATAAAACAATACCTGCTGTCGCGTCTTGTACGTAAACATTTCTTCCGTCAATGAATGTCACAACGCCTTGTACCAATGCGTACTCGTTGACAGCCATATCTCTAGCTGATTCAATTGTCATCACCTCAATCATGGTGTATTCCGCTGTCGCAATTGCACTGTTGTTCATGCCTTCCTTAACGGCAAATGCCTTGACAGTTGTAGTCAAGCTTACCGTGAATCCCTCGGTATAAACTGTGCTTTCTGTTGTAGGCTCTGTGCCGTCGAGGGTGTAGTAAATAGTAGCTCCTTCAGTTGCACATTCCAATGTGACTATCTGTGCGCTGATGTACATGCCGGCTGCTGGTGTGAATGTCGGAGTCGCAACAGCAGCCAGCTCACTGAATGTCGCGTTAACAGTAACATCTGCTGCCGGCATCAGGAACTGCATGGTTGTTTGGTCGATGTTGGTTGTGGTCTGACTGTATGTGTATGTCAACGTTGCCAATTCATAACCTGCTGCTGGTGTGGCTGTCACAGTGATGGTGTCGCCTGCCAAAGCTGATGTCGGGTTAACAGTCACGGTACCATTGGTGATACCTTGAGCAACACTTGCATTATAATAAGTAGGTGCTGGAGGTGTCGGGACATCGCCGGCTTTGTACAGATAAACATCCATCTGACCTGATGCATAGCATGCGAATGGTGAACCGGTGCTATTGAGTCTTAACCAGTTGCGTGTGTTGGTGCCTTGTGCCTTGATGGTGGCAACACCGCTTGATGCAATCTCGATAGTCCACTGTCCGTTGGCATCATTTTCGGCTTGAACTTTTAAATGGTTCGCTGATGAGCTTGCGGCATACAAATAACCTTCGTTTGCCGCGTCATACAATGTCCAATAGTTGCCTTCCTGACCCAAGGTGAGTTCGTAAACGGCATCTTCGTCTGCTGCTGAAGCTGGAGTCACTGTTATTGTGTCGTTTGATGGAGTTACAGTGACAGCAGGCCTGTTGTTGGTGGCTTGTTTTCCTAATGCTTTGTATGTCTCGCCTTTAATACCGACGATGATGTATTTGTCACCAGCGATAAGTGCATTAGCATTGGTGATTAACTTGTACGATGTCTCTGTTGGAGTAGGAGGGACGATGTTAATTGTATATTCTGCTGTCGCAACCTCGCTGTCAATCATGCCTTCTTTAACAGCATAGGCCTTCACTGTCGTTGTTTCTTCGATGGCAATAGCTGTTGAATAAACATTGCTGCTTGTGGTAGGTGTTGTTCCGTCCAAAGTGTAGTAAATCGTGGCACCTTCAGTCGTTGTTGAAATAGTCACATTCTGTGCCTCGGTGTATGTGCCTTCAACTGGTGAGAAAGTCGGAGTCGCCACCTGCTCTGTAGGTCCTACAACTTCCTCGAAGTCGTCAGCGCTACGTGGTGCAATCTGCTGGGTCTGGTTGTTGCTTTGCCAATAGATGATCGAAACACCTTTTACATTGTACTGCTTGCCTGCTTCCAATGAATTGATTGGGTTTGGATTGACGTTGAAGTTGTTGTACAAAGCTATTGAGTCGCCAGCTGCGTCATAGAACTTGCTTCCGTTGTATGAGCATGTGCCAAGGTTGATGGCTGTTCCATAGTTTCTGACTTCCAATGCTGCAATGGTTGTTGACAATACAGGCATCTCCTGTCCTGATACGACAGTGAGGTCGCTGGCCTTGACGCCCATTACCTCAGCATAATGATTCTGGTACATTAAAACTTTACATGCTACAGTGCCGCTCAGTTTGTCGCCTGCCACAAAGCCGTGACTCGATTGGTAAATCACAAAACCATATTGACCGTCTGACACGCAAACTTGTGAGCTCTTCACACCAGTCACATACCAGTCGTTGAATGTCACGTTGGCGTTTGGCTGACTTGGGGTGCTGCTGCCAGCTGTAGCGGCAAACTCCCACAATCCAGCAATCGTTGTAATTGTCGGCAGTTGCTGAATGGTGTATGTCGCTGTTGCCACCGAACTGTTGTCCATTCCTGTCTTAACTGCCATAGCCTTCACTGTTGTGGTTGTGCTGATAGCGATAGGTGTGGAGTAGACCGAACTCGATGTTGTTGGCGTAGTCCCGTCTGTTGTGTAATATATGGTTGCACCTGTTGTTGTGCAGCTTATCGTTACATTCTGTGCCTCAGAATAAGTTCCTGCTGCAGGCGAGAATGTCGGAGTAGCTACAGTCGGTGCGCCACTATTTGAATACGTTACTGATAATATTTTTAGACGTGCGTGACCACTTGAAGCTGTGTTTGTTATGACAATTGGAGCACTTGAAGATCCTGTCCATGTACCAGTTGTTGAACTTAAAGAATAAGTACCAGTTGATGCACTTAAAGTGCCGACGTTACTTGTGGAACTGAATGTTAATGTCATGCCAGTAATAGAGCATCCACTGGCTGGTGTAATTGTTAATGTATTACCACCATACAGACGTGCAGCAGTTCCTGTATTGTAATAAGCAGGAGCTGTATTTCCTGTATTCTTGTCAAATTGGATAGTGATGTTATTATCCAAATCGATAGTAATGCCATCTAAACTCTGACCATTTGAGTAGCCTTGTTCAGAGAATGTGATTGAAGCTTCATCTCTCGTCTGTCCCCAGGCAAGACTCGTCATCATCAGCATTAAAGCCGTGATAATCAATGTAAAAATTCTTTTCATGTTGTTTAAATTAATCATTAATATTTTCAATTTTTCATACTAATCCTACCAATCCTAATAATCCTACAAAATTATAAAAAAAACTCTTATCTTCTGCCTAAAATTAATAAAAAATGTTGATAACTCCTCTAAACCCCAAAGTTATCAACATTTTTTTACCTATAAATCCTACCAATCCTATAAATCCTACTTCATTAATTCTACCCCAAACAGTGCAAAATCATACTTCACCGGATCCTCCTTATCAAGCTCCCGTAGTTTTGTGGTCAACAGTTCCACCGCCATCCTGTCATTGCTCTTTCTTTCAAGCAACTCTAAATCTCTTGAAACTCTCGCCACATGCACATCCAAAGGTATCATCAAATCTTTTGGCTTCAATCGTTTCCAAACGCCTAAATCAACAATGCCGTCATTTCTCACAAGCCACCTCAATGCCATGTGTAGCCTCTTGCATGCGCTGCCTTTCATCGGCGCCTCACAACTTGGATTCGAAATATGCTTGCTTGTCGCTCCATTTGCCTCTGCCATCAAATCCCTGAAATTCTGAATCCCCCTCCATACATCATGCTCCTCATTATAAAACACATCCTCAATCCCACCAATCCTATCTCTCCTATAAATCTCCATCAACCCCCTGCAATAATACTTCAAATCTCTCCCAAAGAAAGTCCTATGCACACACTTTGCCTCGTCAATCTTTTCCCATCCTCCTGACATCACATAGTCATACGGCGACTTTCCCATCATCTCCAGCATCTTGTTGGCGTTGTTCAAAATCATTTTCCTGTTGCCCCACGCTATCGTCGCCACCAAAAACGACACTATCTCAATGTCGTGAATATCATTGTATCTGTGCGGAAACTGCACCGGATCGTCTTTAATAAACTCTTCGGTGTTATTCTTCTCCACCAATGAATCCAAATAATCTTTTAAATCTTCCATCTCCTAAAAATCCTATTAATCCTAAAAAAGTAGAGACGTGCATCAGCGCGTCTCTACTATCAATTGTCAATTATCAATTGTCAATTACTTCACAACAACCTTCACTGTCTGGTTGCCAGCGCTCACAAAGTAAACACCTGACTCGAGGTTGACGCTAACTTCTTTAACATTGTTGTAAGTCTTAACCAACTGACCAACAGTGTTGTAGATGTTGACGTTGCTCTCATTGTTGAGTGTCACATTGAATGAACCTTGTGCTGGGTTAGGATAAACGTTGATTGTTGAAGCAACAACTGGCATTGGGCTTTCTGCTACACCTTCAATATACTCGGTATAGACCTTTACAGCTGCATATAAGTTGTTTGTTGCATTGGCTTCATCACCTTGTACGAATGTACCTGGCTCAAAGTCAACCTGGTAGCAGTACCACATGTAGTCACCTTCTTCATCGTTGTAGATGTAAGGAATCAACTGGCCATATGTCATTTCGTCCAACATGTTGCCCATATCGGTAACAAGCTGTCTTGTGCCTTGCCATGTGCGACCACCATCTTTTGACATGTTGCAGAATACTCTGAACAGATAGTTAGAACTACCTGAATGTATGTATGGTGAACCTGAATCAGTGTTGTCGCCGGCAATTGATGACCAGAAAGCGTAAATCTTGTTGCCACTCATGTGCATTGAAGCACCAAATGCTTTACCGCAGTTGTATGATCCGTGTGCGTCCCATGTATCTTGTGGTGGGAAATAACCTTCTTGTGAGTCACGTGGAAGGACATTACCGTCTTCATCGATGGTCTCAAGCTCGCCAATGTATTCCGGAAGTGCCTCGTGTAAAGCATCTGACCAATAATACTCTGAATAATAGATGTCCTGCATGAGGTATGTCGAGTCCATGATGAATGGCTGACCTACTTCACCGATACCACCAAGGCAAAGCTCGCTCTTTGGAAGAACTGAACTCCAATAGCCGACACCACCAACTGCTGGATAGTATGAGCCTGAACCTGGTTCGCCTGTGCAACCATTGTATTCATAAACAACGTGGAGGTTGTCGTTTGCATCAAATGCCTCGCTGGTCCAACGTGGGCAGAAGAACCATGAGTCAAATGTCTCGTTAATGCCAGCATGCTGGTAGAATACGATGTCTGTCCAAGTTTCACCATTGTCTTCCGACAAGATAACCTTGCCGTCACTCCAGTCATTTGCTAATGAGAGAGCTACGCGGTTAGGCTTGGCTGGGTTGTAAGGCATGAAGTGGCAGATGTTTGAACCACCAGCTGAAACATGGTTTGCATCGAGGTTAGGAATGATGTGGTTTGTCACAGTGAACTCACCGTTCTCATAACGTGTGTAGAGAAGAGCATCTTTATATGGTACTTCTGCCGAATACTCAGTAGCGATAAGATGGATAATGTCGAGATTCTCGCCTGAGCACTGTACAACTGGCCAGCATGGATCTTGTGTTCTGCCATCGTCACCTGTTGTAGGGATAGCAAATCCATCACCGAAGTTACGGTTGCCACTACGGAAATCTTCAACGATGAAAAGTCTGCAGTCGTTTGATGTGTGAGCTGCAAGAACAAGACCGTTCTCTTTGTAACGTGCAATTGAACCGAAACCGGTCTTCACATTCTCAACGCGTGCATCTGTGTATTCCCATTCACCAACCTCAGGATCCCAAATGGCGAGACCTGTACCACGGTCTGAGAAACTGGTTGATGCATCTGTTGACTGTGTGTAGCACATAACAGCATAACCGTCAGGCCATACAGCTACAAAGTTTCTTGCTGACATGTTGCTCTGCCAGTCATAAGTTGTGTAGCTTAAATCTTCAACAACAGGATCTTCAACCATAATGCTTCTTGGAGCATTGAACACAGGACCCTGATGGCTTTCAGTGCCTACAAGCACCTGT
>Ga0310690_10002206_pt1 | contig 32300 bp, 57 predicted proteins | sample AusTroGonzalo_MG_2_FD_207661 | JGI IMG/M metagenome (GOLD analysis project Ga0310690, IMG submission 207661) | Bovine rumen microbial communities from tropical cattle in Woodstock, Queensland, Australia - Gonzalo_04 (v2) (version 2) | ecosystem: Host-associated > Mammals > Digestive system >...
CGTACAACGCTTCGTTGATTATCCAACCAACACATTCAAGGTTGCGGGATGTGGCTTTGGGTGCGTACTGATAAAGACGGAGATCTTAAAGGTGGTAAAGGAACGGAACGGTACATGTTTCTTCCCCACACCGGAACTTGGTGAGGATTTGGCATTTTGCAAAAGAGCGACAGACGCAGGGTATGAGATATGGGCAGAGCCGGCAGTTCGTTTAGGACACATTGGGCATATAACCATATATCCCGAATATCGTGAACAGTATGTGAATAGTTTTGGAAATCCAGAGGTTGTTAAAAATGCTCGATAAAGTAAAAGTGGCTTTAAGAATTACATCAAATGCGTTTGATACAGAGTTAACAGGACTCATTGCATCCGCAAAGCTCGATCTCGGAGTGGCAGGGGTAACACTTCCCACCACGCTCGATGATTTATGCAATACAGCGATAATAACTTATTGCAAGATGAACTTTGGCAATCCCGAGAACTATGATCGGATTAAGGCATCATATGATGAGCAGAAGGCACAGTTATCAATGGCGACAGGTTACACTACATGGAGTTAAAAAGATGATTGATGAAGTTGGATTATTAAAAATCTACTCGTTAGAGAATACGGCTTCAAGTGGCAGTATGCCTGTTGAAAAGTTGGTGGAATTAGAGTCAGCCTACTACGAGCAACGAAGAGCCGGAATAACGCGGATATATCAGGCACTAGGGGCAGACAGACGATTTGATATGATTGTCAGATGCTTTAATACATTCGTTCCGCGTGAAGGATTATATGTGGTTATAGATTCAGAACAATTCCGAATCGATATATGTCAGAAGATTATTGGGCAAGATGCGGTTGACCTTACTCTTGTCAAGTTGGAGGATTATTACGATGTCGTTGACAAAGGCGGAACAACTACCTGATGCGTTAAGCGGAATTACCGGATTGAAATTGTATCACTTGTTTAAGCCAGCGACCATTAAGGCTCCGTATGCTGTATGGCAAGAAGATTCGGAAGGACAAAGCTTTTATGCAAGCAACAGAAAACAGGAGCAGGTTCTTATACTTACGTTGGATTATTTTACGCAAACCGAGTATGACACCGTAGCGGACAGTATACAGACCGCGCTTGATGAAGCACAACTTGCTTGGAAGCTTGAGTCGTTTCAGTACGAAGCGGAAACAAAGCTTTTGCATTATGAATGGGTAATACAGGTGATTTAATGGCTACGTTTCAATTTGAAGGTGTAGATGAATATTATGCACAGCTTAAAAGACTGTATGAGTCATCGGAGGCTGTTTGTGGAGAAGCGGTTTACAATGGCGCAAAAACTGTTATGAAGTATGTGTCGGCTGCGGTTGATGGCATAGTGACAGATGAGCGACATGGAACGCCTGACAATAAGGCTATTGGCCCCAACTCTTACCAGAAGGAGGGATTGATTAGATCTTTGGGTATTACACCTGCAAGATATGATGGATCCTTTTACAACGTAAAAATTGGTTTTGATGGTTACAACAAGCTCGAAACAAAGACATGGCCTCAAGGACAGCCCAACAGTTTGGTAGCACGAGCAGTTCAATCAGGCACATCTTGGATGCAGAAACAGCCGTTCATGCGAAAAGCAGAACAGGAAGCGAAATTGCCTTGTGAGAAGGTAATGGCTGAAACGGTAGACAAAGCGATTCAAAAAATAATGAAATAGGAGAGAAGACATGGCAAACGGAAAAGTTATTACAGGCTATTCAATGCCGATTGTTGCGAAGTATACATACAGCAGCAATACAATCAGTTATTCTGACGTAATGCCCCTTGCTCGCGGAGTTGAGGTAAGCATGGAAGTTGAGACAGGCGATGCTACCAACTTTTACGCAGATAACACAATCGCAGAAGCAGTTGCAGGACAGTTTAATGGTGCAACAGCTACTTTAACAGTTGACGGTCTTAAGGATGCAGCTCGTGATCTTATCGCAGGCATCACAACCAAGGGCACGATTCTTGTTAATGACAAGACAGTTGCTACAGCGGTTTATGACGATTTACAGGTTATTCCTTATGTTGGAATAGGCTTCGTGGTTCGTTACATGGAGAATGGTGTTACATCTTATGCACCCATCATTCTTCCGAAGGCACAGTTCTCGCCTGAAGGCCTTGATGCTGCAACACAGGGTGAGTCAGTTGAGTTCCAGACCACAGAGCTTCAGGCAACAGTTATGAGAGCTGATGACACCAACCATTCTTGGAAGGTCGTTGCAGCAGATCAGAGCACAGAAGCAGATGCCGTTAAAGTTATCAACACATACTTCGGAGCATATCCGGTTATTACAACGTAGACAGATTAACAGAGGGGTAAACACATGGAATACAATGGTAGAAAGATTGGCTTTAAGAGAACAATCGGAGCCATATCTGATTTAACAAAACTTGCTCCGGGCGGTAAGGTTGAACGTCTGGGCGAAATCTTTTCAGAAGAGAATCTGGGCCTCACTCTTGAGAGTGGGGTTCATTTTCTTGCAATTCTTAACAAATGGTATGAAAAATCTCTTGTCTTTGAAAATAAGGACTACATCCCGGATCCCATACCCGAAGAATGGTTTATGTCGTTAGATATGGATGACTTTACAGAGCTTATGAATCAGGCAATGAAACAGTTTGAGCAGGATGATAAGTCAACTATTGAAGCGGTAGAACCAAAGGGTAAAAAAAACGAATAACAGACAGCGATAAGATTGAACTCAATCAATCATGGTATCTGTTCTATGGCAGAAAATTAGGGATGAGCAAAGAGGAGATTCTTGCCACGACCACAGGTGAGATGGCTGACATGCTTGCGTGTATGGCTATTTACTCAGGTAATATGCGTCAGAAGAAGCATCAGAGCATGGAATCCATCATATTTGGTATGAGGTAATTATGGCAACACAGATAGGGCCTAGAATTGGCATAGAAGGCGAAAAAGAATATAGACAGCAGATTCAGAATATCATACAGCAGACCAAGACACTTGACTCTGCAATGGAGAAAACTGCATCCGAGTGGACAAAGAACACTTCTCAGATGACAAAGAATAAGGCTGTTGCACAAAATTTGGTTCAACAGATAGAGTTGCAAAAGCAAAAGCTTCAGCAGATGAATACGATGCTTGATGCAAGTGTGGCAAAGTATGGCGAGAATGCAACCGCTACATTGAAATGGCAGAGTGCAGTTAATGAAACAACCGCTTCTCTCAACAAGATGGAGCAGGAGTTAAAAGAGCTCAACAATGCTGCCAACTTTACATCCTTATCAACAAAATTTGCTGACTTAGGTCAGAAGATGAAGAACACAGGTGATTCGTTGACTGCAATCGGAACCAAGATGACAACATCCATCACACTTCCGTTGGCAGCGGCAGGTGCGGCAATGACCAAGTTCGCAAGTGATACAGAAGAGTCAAGAAACAAGGTGGAAGTTGTCTTTGGATCTATGGCAGATTCTGTTAAGCAGTTTGCAGAGGAAGCGTTGAATGCATACGGCCTTGCAGAAGGTAGTGCATTGCAGATGGCTAGTACATTTGGTGCTATGGCTACATCAATGGGATTATCTGAACAGCAAGCCGCATCAATGTCAACATCTTTAACAGGATTAGCGGCAGATATGGCCTCATTCTACAATGTATCAACGGATATAGCGCAGACATCGTTGCAAGGTGTGTTCACAGGCGAAACAGAGGCTCTGAAGAAGTTTGGTGTTGTAATGACACAGACTAACCTTGAAGAATTTGCAAAGAGATTTGGCAAGGCATATGACGAGATGTCGCAGGGTGAAAAGGTCATGACAAGATATGCCTATGTTTTGAATGCTACAAAGGATGCTCAGGGTGACTTTGCAAGGACATCAGACGGCACTGCGAACTCATTTAGAGTATTGCAGGAATCCCTTAAGGAACTTGCGGCCGCGTTTGGAGAACAGTTATTGCCTATAATAACTCCAATAGTTCAGGCAATCACAAAGTTTGTGCAGTTTGTGTCTAAGTTGCCAGCTCCTATTCAGAAGGTTATTGTTGTTCTTGGTTTGTTGGTGGCGGCAATAGGACCTGTGATATTAATTGTAGGTAGTCTTATGGCATCGCTTGGAGCAATCATCACACAAGGACCTATTATTGCAGCAGCATTTATGGCAATTATACCTGTTGTAAAAGGTCTTGCAGCTTCATTCTTACAGTTAACAGTTGCAGCGGCTCCTTGGCTCTTATTAGCAGCGGCTATTGCGGCAGCGGCTTATCTTATATATAAGAATTGGGATACGATAAGCGAAGGCGCTCAGAAGATGGCTTCGAACGTCAAAGCCGCATTTGACAACTTAAAAAGCGAAATACAGCGACTTATTCCGATAGTTAGAGAAGGAGTCGAAGACATTGTCGATTACTTCAGACAATTACCGGGCAAAATCATCACAGCCTTAAAAGAAGCAGCAGCACGAATCAAAGAAGAGTTTGCAAACATGATTGAAAATGCAAAGCAGAGTGGTAAGCATTTCATTGATGGATTTGTTGATGGTATTAAGCAAAGAATAGAGAAGATTGTCGAAGCTTGTAAGAAGGTTGCAGATACTGTTAAACAGTTCCTCGGCTTCACACGGCCGGACAAAGGCCCCTTACACGAATACGAGCAGTGGATGCCTCACTTTATGCAAGGCTTGGCAAAGGGTATAAAGGGCAATATTGGACTTGTTAAGAGTGCTGTCAATGATGTAGCAAAATCAATGTCTTTGCCGCTTGATGCAAATGCAACAATGAACATGGCATTGGCTGGTGCTGGTGGTGATGTTGGTTCCGCATATATCGGTGATACATCAATGAACGTATATGTTGACCATATAAGTGAACTTAACGACCTTATAAGGATTCAGAATCAGGCGCAGCAGAGATATAGGATGGGTGCAAAATGAGTAGTATAGATTATGATGTAGTATTAAACCTTGAATATGATAACGAATATAGGCATTACATTCCTATTATTCAATATTATGCTGCGCCATATTATTCTTACAATCCATCTATATGGAGTACTTTCCAAAGTAAATACATAGCTCGTGCGGCCTACGAATATTTTATTAGTTTAGATGACGAAGAAGAGATTCATATTGCTGGCAGTTGGGAAGGTGAAGCCAATACTGATCCACCGGCTTTTCGATATTTAGGAAATAGTATTCCTATCTACTCGCCACAAGGTGTCTATGAAAAAATATATTTTCGAAGTCCAAATAGGGGCGCTGGCTATATTGCTTTTACTCCAGAAAATTGTGATTATAGGATTAATTATACCGAAAAGGCGAATTTTAATATTCAATGGAACGAGACTGGCTTCACAAATCACTTAAACGCAACATTTAGGTGTTCGACTGTATGGAGAAATACTTATCAACAGTATGAATGGGTATCTGCAACAGTCTATTACAAAAAGACAACCGATGCAAATTACACATCCGTTGCAGGAACATTAAGCGGTTCTTGGTCAGATATGACTATAACAACCGGAGTCGCGCTTGATGAAGGTTCGACATACGATGTTTATATTGAAGCCGAAGCTGATGATGGATCTACAGCTTTAAGCCCTGTTGAACAGTTTGCGACAGTAGACGAAACCGCAATAGCAAATTGTATTTCACCTTCTGGAGTATTTACTTCCGGTGATGTTACGTTTGTATGGTCACATGCAACGGCATACGGAACTCCGCAGTATGCTTATGACTTACAGTATAGTAATAACAACGGAAGTTCATGGACAACAGTTGCAAATCACGTTGTAACGTCAAATACATCAACTACAACAACGATATCCGATGCTGGAACGTATCTTTGGAGAGTAAGGACATACAACACAAACGATGTTGCAGGAGCGTGGGCAACAGCAACCTTTGTTAATGAGGTTCCTGCAAATCCGCCTACAAACTTGCAGATTACAACAAAAGGCCGTCCAACAGTATCATGGACATCAATATCGCAGACGGCTTATCAGGTACAGTTTATTGCAAGCAATTCGGTTGTATATGATAGCGGTGCGGTGTATACATCGGAAACAAGCCATTTTGTAAATCAGTATTTTAATGATACGCAGTCATATGTGGTAAGGGTACGCATATATAACGGCCTTGGAGAAGTATCTGATTGGACAGAATCCGGATATCAGCAACCATCTACAACAGACGTTGACTTTACAATAGTTGCTAATGATGGTGGTGGAGCAACTATTGTTGTAAATCCGTCCGAAGATCATAGCAAGTATTATCTGTTGCGTAACAATAAACTGATTGCAGAAATAACAAATAATACTTATACGGACCTTTATTCTATCGGACAAACAAATTACAGCGTTGTAGGTGTTACATCCGCAGATCAGTCCGACATTCAGACAAAAGGTTTCACGGTTACATATCCACATGCAACACTTATTGGTTCAAATGGTCAGCAATACGCAATAAACAAGCGAGTTGATTCCGCTTACGAGATACAGACAAGCAATCAGGCAGACATAAATAAAGCAAACTTTATTGGAGACAGTAAGCCTACACATTATCCGAGTGCGATGCGGCTTAAGTCGTTTACTGTTTCAATGTTTGACGACCAGAACATGGTTGAAGGATTACTTGGAACGCTTGTATTCTATGCTGATAACTTTAACAATGGTGGTTGGTGCATGGTTACGGCTTATAGTAAAACCGATAACTTCATTAAAAATAGCCAAGGAGTCTATGCAAATGAAGTTTCTTTAACATTAGAGGTAACAAACTATGATGATTCCATCGAATACCCAGTATAAGTGGCGACTCGATATAATCAGAAAGCACGTTAAAATCGGAGAAGCAAGAGTAAAATCTTGTAATGTTGATTTTGTAGAGGATGCGGAAGTTACCAGAACAATGAAAGCCAAAGTTCCTGTAAATGGTTTTGAGTTAGAAGGAATCCGCATTAAACAAGACGAAGATTTGATTTACTTTGACGGCACCAGATGCTTTGACGGCACCTGGTGCTTCTCTTCTGTGATAGGAAAATGGTTAGAAGTAAACAATACATTCGATATGTTTTCTGACCGTTTGCGTCCGGTAATAATAATAAACGGAACAGAATACAATTTTGGCGACTATATGGTTATAGCGGCTCCGCTTGAAAATGACGGAAAAGAAGATTTGTACGATATCGAAGCATATGACGAAACAATGCTTCTTAAACAAGCTGCACTTACAGAGCGGAAATACTTTGCAGCAGGTACCGATTATATGACGATTATCGGAAGTATGTTGACTGATTGTGGCTTATCTAAAGTTATAAGTGAGCCTACAGACGCGGCTATTACAATCGACCATGAATATGCAATCGGAACTCCGTATCTTGACATTATTAACGAGCTTCTGGACGAAATCAATTACTCGCATATATATGCAGGACAAAGCGGCTATATATATTTAACACAGAATGCCACAAAGACAAAAGCAGATTATGTATATGACGATAACAACTCAACAATGATTGATTCGATTGAGACAAATACGGACATATATTCGTTGCCGAATGTGGTCGTTGGATTTGTGTCGTCTCCTGACATTCCGACAGTCTTAAAGTATACGCGAGTCAACAACAATCCAAAGTCTGTAATATCTACGGTACGCAGAGGATATAACGTAGTAGAAGCATTTGAGCTTGATGATTGTCCTGACTTGGCAACATTACAACTTGCGGTTGATAATCGATTCTTACAATCAACTCAGGCAACCGAGACTGCACATATATATACAATGCCTGATGGTAATCATCCATATGGATGCTATGTCAGTCTTGGACAGAATGGAAGCAATACTTTATTCCGAGAAGTCGGATGGTCAATAGAATTTGGTGGCAAAATGACGCACGACTTGGAAAGGAAGGCATTTGTATGATTTTAGGCACAATAAGCGCTGTTGATAATGACAACGGCCTACAACTCATAATTGACGGAGAAGACACGCCTACAACTAAAAAGTACACATATGTAGCGAGTTATGTTCCTACAGCAAACGACAGAGTGCTTATTGAAGAAATAAGCGGAAGTTATGTCATTATGGGCAAGGTTATAAGCGATGTTGCTTCAAGTGGTATAGCGAGGCAGGCAGATACGGCAACGACAGCAACAAGCGCAACAACGGCTGACTCAGCAACAGTATCAGATACAACAAAAGGTTTTGACAGTTCCGTTAAAACTGCATATGGCCAGCTTGTTTCAAATTATCAAAGAACATATAACGCGCAATTAGGAACCTATATAGTTACTGATATTACATTTGCGCCAAGTTCAAAGCAGTATTTTGTATATAAGTAAGGAGAGAAAAAATGCCAAACTTAAGAACTAAAACATGGACAACAACTACTCCGGCATATGTCGAGGACGCGCAGTTTTGGGAAGACCACTTAATATCAGACGCGGTTGCAGCTAAAGCCGCTTCTTCGGTCCAGACCGTTAACAGTACAGCACCTGATGCAAATGGTAATGTTGACGTTGTAGCGCTTCCTGCTGGTGGTACAGTTGGACAGGTACTTACAAAGAAATCAAGCACGGACGGAGACGCTGATTGGGAAAATCCCGCTTCTTCTGGTCATACGATTAAGGATGAAGACGGAGTATCAATGACACAACAGCCTACGTTGCAGTTTTTGAACGCTGATGTCACAAACGATTTAGTAAACAGCGCAACAGTTGTTGATTGTAAGGGTGCAAAAGGTGACGCGGCAACAATATCGGTTGGAACCACGACAACATTGGTAGCAGGATCTGATGCAACAGTTACCAACTCAGGAACATCATCGGCCGCAGTTTTTAACTTTGGCATTCCTAAAGGTGCAGACGGAGCTGATGGTGCTGACGGCTCAGATGGCGCAGATGGTGTAAGTGTAACAGGCGTGACACTTTATTCCACAAGCGGAAGAGTTAAAACATACCGAATGACCTTCTCCGATGGAACTCATTTTGATTATGAAGTTACAGATGGTGAGAATGGATCTGGAGCAGGTGACATGCTTCAGAGCGACTACGATCCGAACCAAACTGTATACAATGCAGGTGGAATAGTTGATTATGTTGCAGGACAGGCTTATACATTGCCCACAGCATCAACAAGCACTCTTGGCGGTGTAAAGGTTGGTACGAACTTAAGCATAGCAGATGGTGTATTGAGTGCGATAGATACAAAAGCACTGTCAAGTATGACAGACGTTGCCATCTCAAGCGCAACAGGTGGTCAGGTGCTTACTTATGACAGCACTGCAAGTAAGTGGAAGAACGCGAGCATTCCGTCTGAAGCAATAGATGATTTGTCTGACGTGACAATCTCAAGTGCGAGTGATGGTCAAGCATTGTTATATAACAGCACGAGTGGTAAGTGGGAGAATGGCAATGTTGCAAGCGGAAGTGGTGGCTCCATTATAACCGTTACAACTTCTGCATCGAGTTTATATGGTCAGACAGTCACATTAACAGATGGTGTTTCAACAATGACAAAAACATTGAGTAACACCGGAGTTGCTGTCTTTGAAGGCGTTACAATGACAGGAACATTGACAGTTTCAACTACTTCAGCTACTCCTGTTACTCTTAGTGTTCCATATTATGGAAATTACAGCGTGGTTTTGTCTGTATTCTCTGCCACCGTCACCATAACCTACCCCTCATCGCTTGGTGCTACATGTACGTTAAGTGATGGAGTGACTACCTTAAGTGGAACAGGATCCCCGATGGCATTTAGTGTTCCGAATACCGGCACATGGACAGCCACATGTTCGTTAGACGGTGCAAGTAAGACACAGAGCTTCACGATAACAACAGACGGCCAGACAGAGAGTTATACATTCGAATATGGCACGATTAACCTCACATACTCGAATGAGTTTCAGGGTGTATCGCTCACTTGTACCGATGGAGTGACCACCATAACAAAGACCGCACCTATAAGCGGTAATACAATGGCGTTCTATCCACCGAACACAGGAACTTGGACGATAAGCGGTGTGTATAGTGGAGTGACGTATTCAAGCGGAAGCATTACAGTATCATCATTGAGTACTGCGGTATCTGCTACGATTCAGACTTTGGCTTCTATTACTGTTACCATCTACGGAGCAAAGCAGGACACAATAACCTTTACAGATGCAGCAGGAGTAGCGCATACAGTTACGTTTGCAGCAGGAGCAACAAGCAAGAGTGAAACGCTTAAAGTTAATCCGACAGGAACGACATCAATCACCTTTACTTCGAGCGTTGCAAAGAATCCGAGTAATCTGTCACAGAATTTCAGCAAGACAGTTTCACTTACTACAAGCAGTACAACAGTTGAAGTATACCCTGTATCAATGAGCAAAGTATTCTATTGGTATGGTTTTTATAATGAAAGTATATTGAATGATGTATCAGATGCTAATGGGTGGACAACAACAGGTGTGCAATTCATTGCTCCTACTCGCAATACACACAATCTAACTATGGCACAAACACCTAGTGGAGCGCACGTTTCGGGTGTGGCTTCAAAAAACACTATTAGTGGCACATTAAAGACAATAGCAAGAGCGACAAGTGGTAGTGGCGGTGAATATGGTGCTAGAAGTGCCAAGACAGTTGCAAGTCCTAATCCTTCCGCATCACTTAACAATGCAAGTGATACACTTGTGACAGTAAATATTACATCAGCCTATGGAATTATATGGTCATTTACCACAAATGCGAATATTATGTCTGCCCTTTGGTACGAATAAGGAGAATCAATATGAATTACGATTATGAGATACAGAACTTAAAAGAAGAAGTTGCATCATTGCGAGAAGCCTTTTTGCAGAGTCAGAGTAACCTAGCAGAATCGCAGGGGCAGATTGATAACACATCAAATAAGGTAGAGCAGATAACGCCTACCACCTACACAAAGACCGCATACATAGGTGATACGGACGTGGTATTTGAGAATGTTCCGCAGGGTAATATTACCGTAATTGCAGAAAGTGAAAATGGTTATCACCCATATTACACAGAGTTAAAAAGGGAGAACGACAGAGTAAAAATCAGATACGTTGTTCCTTTTGAGAGCGTAACTACAATCACATTATCAATAGTATAGGAGGACTAACAATGGCTTATTATGTTTTAATCATCGAGCAGATTAAGGGAGAATCAGAGGGTACTTATAGCGAGTATGCCAATGTAAAGAAGTATGCAGACCAGCAGAGCGCAGAGGTTTACTTCTACACAAGATGTTCAGAGATTGCCAATTCAATAGGCAAGACTCATATCTACGGACACCTTAAGATTATGAATAGCCTTGGCGGTGTTATCAAGCAGGACACAATCGGTACTTACGTTGAGGAGTAATATGTTACAGACAATCGCAATCGTGGCAATAGTGCTATTAGACGTAACTCTAATCTGTGCGCTATATGCCTACGCAATTAAACACGCAGGCGAGGAACAGGATAATGAAAGGCATTAAACGCTTGCAGGATATACCATTATCTACATACGTTATTTTCAGTATAGCGGTACTACTTATTTACACAGTAGTATCGCTTATTCTTTCCTGTTTCGGAATACAGAACGACACCTTGACAACGTGCTTCTTCGGTACGTTTGGCGGTGAATGTCTGACTTGCGGAGTGATTAAGGTATTCAAACTGCATAAGGAATACAAGATAAACAAAGGAATGGAATAAACCCGCCACGCCTCTTAATAATGCGTACCACGGCGGGTATTTTAATGGTATCTTGCCATAATTGGCTTGATATATCGGGGCGGTGTTTCCCATACCCCTCTGCGTGCTTTTTCCCACATCGTCCCGATTCAATACGAATGATACCAAAAATCAACAAGCCGACTTTTGTAAGGGATATGTCTGACAAATTCCTAGTTTTATAGGCTTCATAAGGAGAGAATATGGACACTAAAGTATTTATGACTATCGCAATGGCTATCATATCAATCGCAGGAGCATTGGTTTCTGCATACGTTATCCCTTGGATTAAGACCAACGTATCTGCAAAGGACTTGGAAACAATAACCTTTTGGGTACGTTTCGCAGTTAGGTGTGCAGACCAATTATTCACACCCGAAGATTGGGAGCAGAAAAAGCAGTACGTTCTTGCTTACGTTATCGACAAGGCTGCTTCTTTAGGTCTTAAGTTGACCGAGGAAGATATAAACGTCCTTATTGAGAGCGCAGTTAATCAGATTCATCACGGAGGGGAAGAATAATGGATGAAATAAGGAATGTTGCAAGTGCAATGGCTATATTCGGTGTGCCTTCCCTTTTCGCTCTGGCATCCTATTTCGTCAGAGCGTGTATCAAGTTCAGCAAGAAGATTGACATTCTGATGAACGCTCAACAGAAGCAGATGCGTAGGGAACTGATGATGGACTACCGCAAGTATGTTGAACAGGGATATGTCGATGATGATGACCTTGATATGTGGGAAGCATCCTACCAAGCATATCACGCTTTAGGCAAGAACGGCATTATGGATGACCGCAGACAGAGGTTAATCGCACTTAATGCAGAGAGGAATCACGAATGACCGCAGACAGAGTAATCGAATTAGCAAGAAGCCAAGTGGGTGTAACGGAATATCCACCCAATTCAAATAACGTACTTTATAACACATACTATTATGGACACCCTGTTCAAGATGGCGTTCCTAAAGGAAGACAATATCCTTGGTGTGTTACGTTCATTCAATGGTTGTTTAAGAGCGAGCCTACAATGCTTATGAGAACTGCATCTTGTTCCACCTTATTGAATTGGTGCAGAAAGAACGGGATGATAGTCGATAAACCGCAGATAGGTGACTTGTGTTTTATGAAGTTTGACGATGACCCACGTTATCCCGCAGGACATATCGGCATTGTTGATAAAGCAAAAGGCGCAAAGGATGTATACAACATCGAGGGCAACACTTCCGAAAAGGGTTCGCAGGACAATGGTGGTGCGGTTCTACGTAAGCACAGAACAGGAAAATGTATTGTTGCTTATGCTAGACCTAAATATCAGCAGGGCACTATTACCAACATTACCAATCGAAAGAGTAACGAGGAAGTTGCAATGGAAATATATAGAGGCAAAGGTGGTTGGGGAAACAATCCGCAACGCAAAGAAAAGTTGGCGGCAGCAGGATACAATCCGAAAGAAGTACAAAAGATAGTTGACCAACTTATGAGAGGTCAGAGATGAAAAATCCTTTTGAGGATAAGTCAAATACGGAGATCATAAACCTAATAAACGAATACATCCATTCCGAGAGAGATCGGAAACTGATGCAGCGTAGATTTGTAGATGGCATCAGATATGAACCATTGAGCGAAGAATTTGACCTATCTACGGTGCATACCAAACGAATTATATATAGGCAGACAGAAGTGATCTGCGACAAGTTGAGGACTTACTCTTAATGAGTAGGTCCTTTTTTTATTGCTCTAATTGATACCCAAATGATACTTTTTTGTTATTTTTTCTAGTTCTTGCCTATTCTAATATAGCATTAGAGGTACGGAACTATGTTTATATATACAAATCCTAATCCAATCAACAGAACAATCGGTGATTGTGTTATCAGAGCTATTGCCATTGCAACAGAGTCCACATGGGAGAAATCTTACATGGATCTTTGCATGGAAGGTTTAGAGATGGCAGACTTACCGAACTCAAATGCTGTATGGGCATCCTATTTGAAGAAGTTAGGATTTAGGAAGGGCATAGTTCCTGATACCTGTCCTGATTGTTACACAGTGGCCGATTTTGCAGAGGATAATCCGTATGGAGTATATGTTCTTTGCACCGGAAGTCATACTGTGACGATTATGGACGGAAATATCTATGATTCTTGGGATTCATCATCAGAGATTCCCATATTCTACTATTACAAGGAGGAATAGTCATGAATTATCCAAATTTCTATCAAAATCAGCAACCACAAGTAAGTTTCATGAGTATAAGAGGCAGAGAGATAGCGGTCAACTATCCGATTGCTCCGAATAACACAATCATCTTCAGAGATGAGTTGGAGCCGTACATATATGTTAAGTCGATGGGATACTCGCCACTTGATAAGCCTGTGATGGATATTTACAAGAAAGAGGAACCGATTTCGACACAGGAAGCTACTTCAAATACAAAAGAGGATAATTCTACCATTGAAAAAATCCAAGACGATATAAAGGCAATTCTTGATGATATAGATGGTATTAAAAAGAAGTTAAATACTAAACCCAGAAGGAAGGAGTCCGAAGATGATGAACAATAATATCCTTGGTATGCTCCAACAGTTACAGAACAATCCGATGGCTATGCTTTCGCAAAAGTTTAATATTCCGCAAGATATTGATGTCAAAGATCCTAATGCAATCATTCAACATTTGATGAATACCGGGCAAGTATCGCAACAGGCATACAATAACGCTCGGAATATGGCTATGAGATTCAAAAATTAGATATGAAAGTCGGTGCACAGGCTTTTGTATATACCGGCTATTCGTTTAGAGAATAGTCGCTAACCTTAAAAAAATAAAGGAGGAAAAGATTATGGTTTCAAACAATGAAATGGTTATGCCTGTAACACCTATGTATGGTGGAGGCAATGGCGGCTTTGGCGGCTTTGGTGGAGATTGGGGATGGATCATCCTTCTTCTGCTCTTCGCAGGTGGCTGGGGCAATGGTTTTGGTGGTTTTGGTGGCAATATAGCTGCTGATAGTGCTGCTCTTTATCCTTGGATGAATCAGGCAGATATAACCACAACAGGATTCCAGAATGCTGCAACTAATTCTGCAATTGCATCACTTCAGAACAGTGTAACAAGCGGATTCGGTGATGTTCAGACTGCTCTTTGTGGTGGCTTCGCAGGAGTGAATGCAAATATCGCTAATGGCTTTGCACAGGCAGAGATTGGGGAAAATGCTCGACAGATGGCAAATATGCAGCAGATGTTCGGTATTCAGAGTGCGCTTCAGAATTGTTGCTGTGAAAACAGAGCAAGTATTGCAGATGTTAAGTATACAATTGCAAATGAAGCTTGCCAGAGTAGAGCAACATCTACGGCGAACACACAGGTTATTCTTGATAAGTTGTGTCAGTTAGAACTTGATGCAAAGAATGACAAGATTGCCGATCTTGAGAGACAGCTTACAAAGGCTGATATTGCAGCTTCACAGGCCGCACAGAATACTCTTATTACAAAAGGATTCTCGGATGAGGTTGATGCTCTTTACAACAGATTAAGCAATTGTCCTGTTCCGTCTACTCCGGTATATGGTAGAACACCTATATTTACTTGCAATCAGAACACAAGTTGCGGTTGCGGTAGTTTCTAGGAGGTGGAATCATGGCAGAGTTTACTAATAATCCCATTCAGAGGGTACAGCCAAATCAACAGGTATTACTGAACACAACAATAGGTTGTCCGAAGGGTTATGTACTTCATCGTGAAGGTAGCGGAATTGTAACTCTTCGTGGTATCACCAACAATTGTTTTGCAAGATATCAGGTGACATTCAATGGCAACATTGCGATTCCTGAAGATGGAATTGCTCCGGCACCTATATCAGTTGCAATAGCAATAGATGGTGAGCCTGTGCTGACAAGTAGAGCAATTGTGACTCCTGCGGATGTATCTCCGGAAGGACCGACATCAGAAAACTACTTTAATGTAACATCAACAGCATTTGTCACAGTTCCAAAGGGATGTTGCTATAACGTAAGTGTTGAGAATACTTCGGAGAGCACAGATCCTTTAGTTCCGGCACCTGTTATCAATGTTCAGAATGCAAACTTGGTTATCACAAGGGTTGCATAAGGAGGTAAATATGGAAAGAGTATATGAAGATTCAAAGAGAGTGCTTGAGCGTGAGATGCAGGAGATTGCCAATAAAGGCACAATGTCCAAAGATGATTTGATGAATTTAGGAGAAATACTTGATAATCTTAAGGACATATCTATAATATGTGCCATGGAAGAGGAATCCGGCTATTCTGAACGGATGATGTATGATTCCGATGCTTCTTATGCCAGAGGAAGAGGATCACAGGCAAATCGTGATTCTATGGGTAGGTATTCAAGTAGGGGATATAACTATGGCTCCTACGATGGATATGATATGAGACAGGGCGAGATGAGAGACAACAATAGGAGATATTAGTCCACGAAATAGTCCACGGAAAATCAGAAACCCAATAAAATACAGTGGTTTAGTGGACTAGAGACAGAGTTCAAGTCTCTCTCTCGCTATTATAAGAAAACCCTCAAGTTTACAAGACTTGAGGGTATTTTCTTGCTTAAAATATGGCATTTATAGCACACGTTATAAAAGCCTATTTTACGGAATAAAAGATTTTTTTATAAAAAATCGTCCACGAAATCGTCCACGGAAGAATAAAAAAATTAGAGAATATTGTTGCCGATAATATCCATTGACCGCTTCCGTGACTCCTGCATTGAATCTCGGTAAATGGATTTGAATACATGATCCGACTTCCAACCACCCATTGCCATGATATCCGCTTCTGGAATGCCAAGTGTACTCGCATAGGATGCAAAATAGTGCCGAAGATCATGAAAACGAAACTGTGGTATGTCTAATTGCTTTTGAATCCTATGGAGATGTTTATTGAGTCTCTTTGGATCACCTTCGTAGATAACACCTTGATGCCGAATCTCATCTGATAATGTTTCAGGAATGTGGATGGTCCTATTTGATTCATCTGTTTTGGCGGCAGGTTTGATATTCCATCCTTTATAATAGACTAATGTTTTGTTGATAGTCAGATTCCTATCTTTCAAATCTTCCATAGTCAGTGCACATATTTCTCCTCTTCGAAGTCCTAGTACACCGAGTTGAAAAGGAACACTGTATTCGGTGCCTTTTACGGCCTCTAATATGGCTTTAATATCTTCGGTGGTAGGTTGATACCTTTTTTCACTTTCCTTGCGTGGAAGGGCAGTTTTGAGCACAAATTGAGGTCTATACATTCCGAGTATAGATGCAATAAAACCATGAAAACTCCGAGCAGACTTTGCTGCATGATCTTTTGCATACTCATTCACTTCGATTTGTATGAGTTCCTGTGTAATATCATACAAATTTGCATTCTTTAATCTATTCGACATTCTATCTATTAGTCCATAATATGTCCGAACAGAAGCAGGTGAAAGTATGTTTTGCTTGCTTTCAATATATCTTATTGCATAATCCTCAAAGGTTCCTTTTTCTCTTGGAGCCTCTTCTTGCATAATTTCGGCAAGGGCAAGTGTGACCTCACGATCTGTTGGTTTATGATCGAAGGTCACTCGGTATGTTTTGCTTTTATAAATTTTCTTTGCTCGATATGATCCGCTTGGAAGTTTTTCTAATTTCATAATTTGTTCGCAATCTTATCTAATAATTCAATAATAATAAGGTTTTGCTGCATAATTACATGAAGATAAGAGTTTGTATTTAAGTCAGGGGCTGTTGTGGGCATAACATGTCGGCCTTCTGTAAGTTCATCCGTTATGGCTCTAATAGCTTGAATATGCTTCGGATCGGATAACTCGTTTACGTTATACCGCTTCAGAATTTCTGCCATATCCTCTTTTCTTAATTCAAGCATTTTCTCTTTTACTAATCCCATATTAATTCTCCTTTTCTATTCGTTATTTGGACAATGTTGACACTTAAGCAGCTTCTCCAACATTTCTTTATGCTGCTTATCCTTTTCAAATACCGCTTCAAGTAAGAAGTCTATTCTTTTATCCTTGAATTGTATCTGCTCTTTAAGGAACTCTATACTCCTGCGACTCTGTTCACGTTCCTTTTCTATTTTCTCGTGGTGCTTAACCTTTTCGTGGTCGAGTGCGGCTTCTAATTCCTTTATCTTATCCGCTTTGAGTTTGAGCATTAGCTTAAGTCCTTGGGTATCAAGGTCATCATCCTCCTCAATAGTGTCAATATCCAGTAGAGCATTAGCAATAGGCTTAAGCGTGGACTCGAACTTAAATTGGATATCTTCTGAACCTTCCGAAAACACTCTTGATAGAGTAGTCTTTGAAACATGTTCACCATTTTCTTCTGTCCTTGTTTCTATATCACCAAGGGAAAGGTGGTCACGTTCTTTTACTTCTTTAAGTTTCAGTATTAAATCTTTGCTATTAGTCATAATTCACCTCGTTTCACAAGTGGTACTTTGGTTTCAGATGTGTAACTTCTATTCCCACGTACCCTTTGATACAATCAAATTAAGAAAGGAGTACGCCTATGATAAACAGACAAACAGTTACGATATTAAACCTCTATTTACAAGCCAACGATGAAATCAAAAAAGAAATAGAAGAATACTTCGTTGACCTTGCCGAGTCACGAAAGGAGTCAGAAAGTGGAGTTGATTGAGTTTATTGACCTATATATTAAGGCCGTGGAAGAAGCTAAGGCTTCTGTTGAGCGGATTTTAGAAGAAGCTCCACGGCCGACTGAACGTCCGGACTAGATTTAGTATATAAATCATATAGTTTTTCTGCTTTAATACGCTCTTCGTCCGTAACGGCTTGAACTTCAACTTCATCCCATCCCATCAAATCACCCGGATCTACATTGAATATTTTGGCAAACTCTAAAATCTTGCTTTGAGATAAATCCACTTTACCAGATTCTATTTTGGCAATAGCGCTTCTATCTGTATATCCCATACGGGAAGCCAATTCTTCTTGTGTAAGATTATTCTGTTTTCGCAATTCCCTTATGTTTTCATATAGTTTAATCATAATTAAATACCTCTTTGACTCCAATATATCGTATTTGGGAAAATAATTCAACATTTTTGTAAAAATATGTTGACAGATATTCACGCCCATGATATAGTGCAAGAAGTGAATGACATTCACAATATATAGAAAGGAGAAATTGATATGACAGATTTTGAATTGCTATTGTCAAAGATAGAAGATAGCGGAATGACTATGGTGGCAATAGCAGAAAAGTCAGGAATTGACAGGGCCACGCTCTACAACAGACTCAAAGGGAAGGGCGAATTTACTGCATCAGAAATTGTTAGTCTGTCAAATGTTTTGCGTTTAAGTAAAACAGCCAGAGATAAAATTTTTTTACCCTCTAACGTGAATTGAAATCACGCTTTGGAAAGGAGAACAGATGAAGGGAATTAATGAGGCATTAAAATTTGCTGGAAACGATTCAATAAAAGAGCTGTTTGATTTTGTATCAATGCGAATGGAAATGGCAGATCCGGATGAAAGCATTCTTGAATGGGTAGAAGCATTAAGAACCGCATCGGACGTTGGTTTGGCTATTTACGCATACGCGGTTAACAAGGAGCGAATATGCCGAGAATAACGGAACTAAAGAGTAACTACATAGGGAAGACCGTTAAGAAATGGATGATTGATGCAGATATGAGTCAAACGGAACTAGCGCAGAAGATTGATATGAGTCCGCAGTTGCTAGGATACAAGATCAAGAACAATTCATTCGACTATGGCAATCTAATTGACATTATATGTGCCTTGAATGTTCCTGATGAGAAGATTCTGAAGGTCATGAAGAAATGAAAGGAGAAAAGATGGACAAAGTAGGATTTGCCTTATGTTTAATCGGTTTAGGCGGAATGGCAGAGAGTTACGGACTTAACAAGTCACTAGCCACAAGCCTTGTACTGATTATCATAGGCGCACTAATGATTTTTGTGGGGGATATGAACAATGACATTAAGACGTATAAGCGGAATAACGCTGCTGATTCTAATGTTCTCGACAGGCTTTACTTCCTACGCAGATGAAGAACCCACACTGATCAAAATGAGAGCAACCGCATATTGCCTAGAGGGAATCACGGCAAGCGGTACAGAAGTAAGAAAAGGAATATGTGCAACAAGTGACCGCAGTTTACTTGGTAAGACCGCAATCGTATATCAAAGGCTTCCAGACAACGAGATTGGTGAGGTTATCGGGATATATGAGATTGAGGATACAGGATGCAAAGAATATGTCATTGATGTGTGGAATCCCGAAGATGAATGTCAAGACTTCATGAACCGAGTATATGAGGACGGATGCCAAGGAAAAGTTTGGGTACAGATAATTGATGCAGAAGGATAGGAGAGAAATGGCAAACAGTTATTGGAGCAGAATGTATAGCTCTTTTGCACCACCAACAACACAAGGTGCCGAGTGCTTACACGGAAAAGAAAAAATCGAATTTAAGAGGGAGTGGCTGAAGATGCAGGAGCGATTCAAGGGCATTTTAGGCAAACAGACAAATGATGGACTTAACAACAGGTAATTATGGAACTAAACAACGCATCTATGAAATGTGGAGCAGAATCGACAGGCTCGACCACAGAGCAAGGATCCGATTCAACCGCAAGCCATACGATTGCAAGTGGGATTTATATAGGAAGGAGGAAAGCAAGGATGATGAACGCAATGGAATATGAAGCATTCGTGGATGTTGTGAAGGCTTTTTCTGATGAACAGAAACAGATAGCAATTCGCAACATGCCCGATCAGATGCTCTGGGATGAATTATATATCCGTTTTGAAGAGAACAAAGCATCTCTGAAAAGCGTTAAGGATGCGTTAAGCAACTCACCACAAGATACAACGCACCCTTAACAAAAATGAAAAATACAAGTTGCTTTTATTTTAAGAAGAAAAGGAGAAGAAGTCAATGGATAGTAAGGTAATTGATGCCAAGGTTAGTGTGATGAACTGCCCGAATGAACTTCGTACCGGATATATGGTTGTGAGATTGGTTGAAACACTCCTGTGGTACTACGGCCTATATGACACCATAGATCGAGCTGAAATGGCAGCCACAGAACTTGGAAACGGCTTTGTTATAGGAATCATACAGAAGGGAGAAAAGAAATGAAGCATTTTTCGTTTCAGATCAGCAAGGAAGAGTATGAAAAGGCTATGAAGGAAGGTCCATATTCCATTATCAATGACGAAATCAAGATGGGATATGGAGTATATGGAGCAGAAGTTACAGAGGTCAACGGACAGTATTATCTGGCTTATGACCGAGGGGATTCGTGTGATTAGGAGGAGATATGAATAATTCAGAATACGATAATGCCGAAGGGATACGCAGATCGCAGTTATTCACAATTATATACAAGACACCTATGCATTTCTTATACGAAAGTATGAATCCGAAGGAAGATACACCTGCACTTGCATTCGGTAGAGCTGTTCATAAGGCCATATTAGAGCCGGAATCATTCTTTGATGAGTTTGTTGAAGGTATTGTGGTTGATAGGCGAACAAAAGAAGGTAAGCAGCGATATGAAGAGTTTGTTGCCTCTATGGGTGATAAGGAAGTAGTAAGTCCTTCAGATCTGGAAACACTCCGAGATATGAGAGCGGTTATTGAAAGAGATCCATTGGCGAGTGCTTTTCTGACAGGAGAACATGAAAAGGCATTCTTCTGGACAGATAGCGCAACCGGAGAGAAGTGCAAGGTCAAATTAGATTGTATATCAGAGGTCAATGGCAAGAAATACATAGTTGATTATAAAACCACAGATTCATGCGATCAGAGAGCTTTTGAGCAGTCGGTAAGGAAGTACGGATATAAGTTTCAATCAGGAATGTATCGAGAGGGTTATTTCCAGAACACATTTGAAGATGTCGGATTTGCATTTGTAGCACAGGAAAAGACCGCACCTTATGCCGTAAGAGTGTTTATATGTTCAGATGATTTCATGGACGAAGGATATGCGCTTTACAGAGAAGCAATCGGGATTCTGCATGAGTGCAAGGTCAAGAACCATTATTGGGGATATGAAGGCCCAGATAATGAGGTCGCAGAGTTAGTTGGAGAAGGAGAAGAGGCATGATAGAGAGTTGGGAAAAGATAATTGATCCGAATTTCATAAATGCAGAGCTTCTTGGTGATGTTGGTGCCGAGAAGGTAGTCACAATCAAAGACATTGATTATATGGAGTGTTTTGACAATAAGACCAAGAACAAAGTGGAAAAACAGGCCGTATCTTTTGAAGAGTGCAAGCCGATGATCCTGAATAAGACCAATGCCAAGACACTGAAGAAGCTTTTTAGTCCGAATGATGATGATCCGAAGCTTTGTGTCGGTCACAAGGTTGTTCTGTATGTGGTATCTGTCAAGGTTGGTGGTCAACAGACAACCGGCATCCGAATCAAGGAATATTCCGAGGAGAAGTGTGCTGATTGTGGACAGGCTATTCTGCCCAAAGCAGGAAAAACAGTATCGGAACTGATTGAGATTTCGAAGAGGAACTGTGGCAGACAGTTATGCCTGTCATGTATGCAGAAGGTAGCAGCAGAGAAGGAGGCAAAGGATGGTAAATAGAATTATTCTTCAGGGAAGATTGGTAAAGGATATAGAACTCAAGGAAGTTGGTGGATTCGCAATGACAGAATTTACTGTGGCATGGTCCGAGAAGTACAAGGAAACCGAGACAAAGTGCTTCTTAAGATGCAAGGCATGGAGATCTACGGCAGAGTTCTTGAGTAAGTTCTTCAGCAAAGGACAGGAATTGATTGTTGAAGGTCGCATGGTTACAGAGGAATGGGAGAAGGACGGACAGAAACAAAGTCGGTCAATATGCAATGTTGAGAAGGTCAACTTCTGTGGAAATAAGGTGTCTAATGCTGATAACAATCCACCTGCTGCCAAGGCCGATGATTTTATAACCATTCCTGATGGTGCTGATGAAGAATTGCCATTTGTATGATTATCATTGACAGCCGAGAAAAGAAATTCAACCACATAGAAGAGTATTTAATAGCTCATGATATTCCTTATGAGGTGAAAAAACTCGACACAGGGGATTATTACAACACAGATAATCCCTCTGTGGTAGTTGACCGCAAAAAGGACCTTCAAGAAATCTGTGGCAATTTGAGTATTGGTAAGGAAAACCGCACAAGATTCATCAAAGAGTGCAAAAGGGCATTTGATGAACATATCCGATTTGTTGTCCTGATCGAAGGTACACGATACCGAGAACTGAATGAAATCAAGGAATGGAAGAGTAAGTATTCAAAGCACACAGGCAGATGGTTGGTCGGAGAAATGTTCCGGTTGACTATGGCCTACAAGGTTGAATGGATTCTCTGCATGAAGAATCAGACCGCAAGGAAGATACTTGAGATTTTGGAATATAAGGAGGAGAAGTCATGATAGATAGAGGATATGGAGAAGCAACCACTCTGGAATGCAGAAATGATAGCCATGAGGTCACAGATAAGCAAAGGCGCAGGAAGGAAATCCTTTTCATTATGCGAGATATAGACGGAAGTAGTCGAATAATGACGGCCATGGAGATAGCGGATGAACTTTTGAGTCATGGGTTCGTGAACAGGCTCGACCGCAATAACGCTGCTCCAAGGCTGACGGAGATGTGTCAGGACGGCACTATTGATGTCATAGGCAAGAAAAAGGACAAATGGACAGGTCGAATGGTTACTTGTTACAAGATCAGAGAGGCATAGGGATGGCTGATAAGGGATGGATTAAACTGAATCGGCAGATCATGGATCATTGGATGTATCAGGATAAGCCGTTCAACAGAAGTATGGCATGGATTGATCTGTTGCTTCTGGCTGACCATAAGACGCATAAGTCGCTGTGGAGAGGAAATTTGGTTGAGTTTAAGCGTGGCGATGTGAATTTGAGTCTGCGAGAACTCGGTGAAAGATGGGGATGGTCAAAAGAGAAGGTCAGAAACTTCATAAGCACACTTGAAGCAGACGGTATGGTCACCACAAACATCACCAAAGTGCGGACAGTTCTAACCCTTGTAAAATATGACGATTTCCAGATTCGCCCGACATCAGAACAGACATCAGACTCGCCATCAAAACAGACATCAGAACAGATATCAGACTCGCCATACCTAAAGAATAATAAAGAAATAAATAAGAATAAAAAGAAACCCACATCTCAATTACATCAATTTGAGCAGAACAAATATGACTTTGCCAAATTGGAGCAACAACTATTAGAGAGAGGATAAGCCATGAAGTGTCCGTATTGCAGAAGCGAAGAGACAAGAGTTACAGATCTGATTCATAAGAAGAACGAGAACAAGCGATATCGGAAGTGTCTTGTGTGTGGTGTATCCTTTGTCACTGTTGAACGGCTTATGAATCCAAGGATAGAAAAGGAGTATGAGAATGAACTTAATAGATGCAGAGGCGTTATACAAGACCAATCCCAGAGTTAAGGACTATGTTGATAAGTATATGAGAACACATGGCTTGATTGATTTAGAATCGGCTTTGAAATGCATGGTGGTTAAGAATTTTATTGAGTATGCGGTAGGAGGGAATAAATGAAAGATTATAGTGTTTTGAATAGTTTGCTTGACAATGCGAAATTGTTACTGGAAACCGCTTACGACAAAGGCTATAAGCAAGAAAAAGGAAAGCAGGAGAAACAGACTATTTCGGAAATCATAGAAGAGGTCAAGTGTGAAATCTGCGATAACTATTGCAAATACCCTGATGTTCTTGATAATGAGGAAGTGTTGACAGGTACTTGCGAACAGTGTCCGTTAGGGAGATTAGGATGAAAATGAAAGATAGAATAACCCATTGGTATGACCGAATCGACAATCTTAGAGTATATCAGAAGGAGTTGCAGCTTCCAACAGTAAACATGACACTTGACGAACACGATCTCAAGGACTTGTTGGATATTCTGGGAGCGTTTAGGGCGGTGTTAGAGGAAGGGAGAGAGTGAATGAACAAACAGGATGAGGCATTAAGACTACTCAAAGATATCCGACATATAAATCATCTGATCGAGCAGCTTCAGGAAGATATAGATAAGATATACACATCACTTACCAACGTAACTATTAAACCCAAAGAGATTGATGTTCAGACTTCTCTTCCTGCTGATCCGATGGCTGATAAGGTGGCGCAGGTGGTTGAATATCAAACACAGCTTCAGGACTATCAAGATGAACTCATTAAACGCAAGACCATTGCGCTTAATATCATAAAACAGATGGATATTGATAAGCAACAACTCTTACTCTTGCGATACTTCAAAGGCTACTCGGTGGAAGAGGTTGGCAACAAGAGTGGTTACACTTACAGATGGGCATGGGAGAAGATACACCAAGCCGAAGAAGATTTTATTTCTATTTATGAAAAGACTACATAGAACTACATACTTAATCTGTGTTATGGTGTAAAAGAGAAGTAATCAAAGAAGTTGATGGAAAATCCTTTTTTAATCGGACACTTGCATGCAGCGCACTCACTCTACTCCGTGGTGGGTGCGTTTCTCTTTGTGAAAATATATGAGCTTAAGATCAGAAGCACCTGAAGCACAGCAAACATTCTATGGCTCGCGAGTGTGGAAGAAGTGCAGAGCTGAATATAAAAAATCTGTTGGTGGTTTATGTGAACGATGCAAGGCAAAGGGAATCATTGAGCCGGGGTACATTGTTCACCACAAACAATACATCAACATCCAGAACATTACTGATCCGAGTGTATTGCTCAATCATGACAACTTGGAATTACTTTGCTTGAATTGCCACAACCAAGAGCATGGTATTAGCAAGCGCAAGCGCAGATATATGGTGGATGAGTTCGGCAAAGTTTTGTGTTGATAGCCCTCCGGTTTGAAAAATAAAAATCGAAATCGCGTCCAACGAGCTGGCTACTTAATTGTCGAAGTATGCGAGAGATAAACAAAAATAGCGAGGATATGAAAAAGACAAGCCAAGATAATTGGATATATTCGTACTATCAGAAAATTAAGGATGGTTCCATTGTTGTGGGCAAGTGGATAACGCTCTTGATGGAATATATCATCAGCGGATTGGAGCACAAAGAGTTTTTTTACGACAAAAAGAAGGCCGATGCTGCAATCGAGTGGATTGAAAGTCATTGCTTCCACACGGAAGGGCCTCTCGCCCCGGGATATTTGAAATTGGAGCTGTGGCAGAAGTGTTTTGTGTCATGTTTGTTCGGGATTGTGGATAAGGATGGTAAAAGACAGTTCCGTGAAGTGTTGCTGGTCGTAGGACGTAAGAATGGTAAGTCATTGCTCGCATCAGCCATTGCCAAGTATGTGTGGCAGGTAGATGGTGGATATGGTGCAAAGGTTTACAACATCGCTCCGAAGTTTGACCAGAGTGCAATCATATACAACAACGTATGGCAGATGACCATATTGGATCCTGAGTATCAACAACTTAAGGAAGAGTTGTCTGAGAGGGATGCACATAATAAGAAGGTCAAAGACGATTCGGCTCTTCCGAAGTTGAGGCAGTCGGATCTATTTATTCAGGCAACCAACTCAATGATGAAGAAAGTTGCTTTTGCTGTTAAGTCATCAGATGGATTCAATCCGAGTTTGTGCATCTGTGATGAGATCGCAGCTTGGAAGGGCGATGATGGACTGAAGCAGTACGAAGTGTTTAAGAGTGGTATGGGTGCACGAGAGGATCCGATCCTGTTGTCATGTACCACATCCGGATATGTTAACGACTCGATCTATGACGAGATTGTTAAGAGGTCAACACGATTCCTTATGGGAGACAGTAAGGAAAAGAAGTTGTTGCCTTTTATATACATGATTGATGACGTTGAGAAATGGAACGACATCAACGAATTGCAGAAGAGTTTGCCGAATCTCGGTGTGAGTGTTTCGGTGGACTTTATGCTTGAAGAAATAGCCATTGCAGAAGGCTCTTTGAGTAAGAGAGCAGAGTTCCTTTGTAAGTACGCGAACATCAAGCAGAACAGTTCATTGGCTTGGCTTGATACGGCCACAGTAAATAAGTGTTTTGGCGAACCACTCAACATGGAGCAGTTCCGCAACAGTTATGCTGTGTGCGGTGTGGACTTATCTCAAACACGAGATTTAACCGCTGCAACATGTATTATTGAGAAGAATGGCGAGTTATATGTATTCGCAAAGTTCTGGCTTCCTGCGGAGAAGATTGACGAAGCAAGTCAGAGAGATGGTTTACCATATAACATTTACATTCAGCGCGGACTATTGGAAGCAAGTGGTGACAACTTTATTGACTACCACGATTGCTATAATTGGCTCGTGTCATTAATCAAGGACTATGAGATCCTACCACTTAAGGTTGGATATGATAGATACTCCGCACAGTACTTAATTCAGGACTTGGAATTATATGGCTTTCAGACTGATGACGTTTATCAGGGCGATAATCTCTGGGGTGTTCTTCAGGAGATGGAAGGCCTTATGAAAGACGGCAAGGTACATTGCGGAGACAATGACTTGTTAAAGGTACACTTGCTTAATTCAGCAATTAAAATGAGCGCAGAGCGCGGAAGAGGTAAGCTTGTGAAATTAAACACAGGCAGTCATATAGATGGATGCGCTGCTCTGGCTGATGCCTTCTGTGTTCGCCAGAAGTGGTATGGAGAACTTGGAGACAGATTGGCAAACGAGGATTAATCATGGGATTATTTGATTTATTTTTGAAAAAGGCACCGAAGCCACAGGGAGAATACAAGGGTGAGTTCAAGATGCTCAATGGATATGAGCCGAGATTCACCACTTGGAATGGAAGTATATACGAGTCTGAACTTATCAGATCGGCTATAAATGCAAGGGCGGTTCATATATCAAAGCTTAAGTTTGAGTCAACAGGATCCGCACGACTGGCACTCCAGAACAAGCTCCAAAAGGCTCCAAATCAGTTCCAAACATGGTCACAGTTCTTATACAGGCTGTCCACTGTTTTGGATGTGCACAACACGGCATTTATAATCCCAATATATGACAGATATGGTGAGCCGAGTGGAATCTTTTGTCCTCTCCCGGCAAATTGTGAAGTGGTACAGTATGGTGACACACCTTATCTCCGGTATGAGTTTCAGGGTGGAGAAAAGGCAGCCATTGAATTGGAATACTGCGGTATTATGACAAAGTTCCAATATCGCAATGATTTAATGGGCGAAAACAATCATGCACTCTATCCGACAATGGATTTGATTAATATACAGAATCAGGGCATACAGGAAGCAGTTAAGAGTGCAGCCACATACAGATTCTATGCACAGGTAAATAACTTCAGCAAGGCCGAAGATCTGGCAAAAGAGAGACAGCGGTTCTCTGAAGAGAACTTTGGAAAAGAAGCCAAGAGTGGTGGCTTGTTGTTATTCCCGAATACATACACCAACATCAATCAGGTCAAATCAGATCCGTATACAATAGCGGCTGATGAGATGCAGATGATTGAAAAGAACGTATATCAGTACTTCATGGTGAATGAAGACGTTCTCCAGAATAAGGCCTATGGCGATGCGTGGTCGGCATTCTACGAGGGAGCGATTGAGCCGTTCGCGGTTCAGTTCTCTGAAGTGATGACCAAGATGTTGTTTACTCTTCGTGAACAGAGTCAGGGCAATAGTATAATGCTTACAGCAAACCGTTTGCAGTACATGACCAACAAAGATAAGTTGAATGTATCAAGTCAGCTTCTTGATCGTGGAGTAATGTCAATCAATGACATCAGGGAGATATGGAACTTGCCACCTGTTGAGAATGGTGATGTTCGAATAATCCGCGGTGAGTATTATGACGCGGACACAAAGTTGGAAGAAGAGCAGACTGATGAAGTTTAGTGTTATTATTCCTGCACACAATGAAGAAAAGACTATACAAAAGGCTCTTGAATCAATCCGAAGTCAGACATTCACGAATTATGAGCTGATTGTTGTATGTGATGCGTGTACGGATAAGACAAAAGACATAGCCGAACAGTACAATGCGATAGTCATTGAAATAGACGCACATAGTTCTGGCGTTGCAAGAAATGTTGGATTAGAGATTGCTCAAGGCGAATGGATCCTGTTCTGTGATGCAGACGATTGGTACTTGCACGAATATGTCTTTGAGATGCTCGCTGATAAAGTGGGTAAGCAAAACGAAGATGCAGTGTTCTTCTCATTGATTTGGAAGAACATTGGATATGGTCCTGTAAGAAGTGTAAAAGGTACAATATATCCGCATGTAGCGAATAAATGTTGGAGACGTTCTTCTGTCGCCACCACGCGCTTTCCTGCCATCACAAATAGTGTGGCCGAAGATGCGGTGTTCTTAGAGGTTATGATGAACAAACAGCTAAAGATAGTTGAGTGGGATATGCCTCTGTATTATTATAATTGGCTTCGTGATGGTAGTAAGAGCCAAGAAATCGGCAGAACTGTCGAAAAGACCAAAGCATATTGGAGCAATCATTAATGCCACGATTTAGTATTATCATCCCGGCTTACAATGCTGCGGATCGGATTCATAAAGGATTAGACTCAATCAAGTCACAAACCTTTACAGACTACGAACTTATAGTGATATGTGATAATTGCACTGACAACACAGCGCAGATTGCAGAGTCATATGGTGCAAAAGCCATTCCTGTTAACTTTGGCAACGATGGATTGTCCAGAAGCAAAGGATTGGATGTAGCCACAGGAGAATGGATCCTATTCATGGACGATGACGATTGGTGGATTCATGAATACGTTTTAGAACTTATAGATGAGAAGTTGAGATACCACAACAACGCGATGGATGTTCTCTGCTTCTCTTTTATATTTAAGGGGTACAAATACGCAAGGCCAAATGGGAACAGAGGACACCATTGGGCAGCGGTGTGGAATAAATGTTGGAAGCGGTCGGTTATAGGCGATACGCGGTTTCCTAACATCCACTCCTGCTCAGATTTGTATTTTCACCAAGATATGTTCGCAAAACACTTAACGATAATAGATTGGGATATGCCGATTTATTATTACAACTACTTAAGACCGGGAAGCATCAGTTGGCAGGATAAAAATGGAGGAATAACAACATGATGGATAACAATATGGAAATCAGAGCCTTTAACTTTGAAGTAAGGGCAGAGAATGATGAGACACACGGAAATACACTCACAGGCAGACCTATTGTATACGATGCGAGAACAAATCTCGGATGGTATGACGAGATAATTGAAGCAGGTGCACTTAATGAAGCGGATCTGAAGGACGTTAGATTCTTAATCAATCACAACACAGATATGATTCCGCTTGCAAGAAGCAGGAACAACAATGAGAACAGCACCATGCAGATGACTGTTGACGCGAGTGGTATGAATATCCGCGTTGATCTTGATACAGAGAATAACGCAGAAGCAAAGAGCCTATACTCGGCTGTTGAACGTGGCGACCTTGATGGTATGTCATTTATGTTCACTGTCGATGGGGATAAATGGGATGACATCGAATCTGAGCACCCTACACGCACCATAACCAAGTTGGGTAAGGTGTTTGAGGTATCAGCGGTTACATTCCCGGCATATGAGCAGACATCAATCAGCGCAAGAGGCCTTGACGGAGCATTGGAGAATGCAAAGTCATCATTGGACAATGCAAAAGCCGAAGCCAGAGCGATAGAGCTTAAGAAGCAGAAAATAAGAATTTTGTCGGAGGTATAATCATGGACAACATCAAAGAGATGACAGTTGAGCAGCTTGAAGAGCGCAAGAACGCAATCGTTGCTGAACTCGACAACGAAGGTGCAGATCTGGATGCACTTGAAAATGAAGTTCGTTCCATAAAGGAAGAGCTTGAGACCAGAGCAGCAGAAGAGGCTACAAAGAATGAGATCCGCAAGACAGTTGCAGAGACAAAGGCTCCTGTTATTGCGAAAGTTGAAGAGGAGAAGAGAGAAATGAAGACAAACGAAGAGATCAGAGCGTCTAAGGAATACATTGACGCATTCGCACAGTATCTTATTAACGAGAATGATTCAGAGTGCAGAAGCCTTCTGACCACACAGGTTAGTGGTTCAGTTCCGGTTCCTGTTATCGTTGACGACATCATCAGAACAGCATGGGAGAACGATGACATCCTTTCTCGTGTTCGTAAGACAAGCATCCGCGGCAATCTTAAGGTTGCATTTGAACTTTCAGCAGATGGTGCATATGTTCACACAGAGGGAACAACCGCTCCTACAGAAGAGAGCCTGACACTTGGTATCGTTGAGATGATCCCTAGAAACATCAAGAAGTGGATCCGTATTTCTGACGAAGCAATCGCTATGGGTGGCGAGACACTCGTTAGATACATCTACGATGAGCTTACACATCAGATTGTTAAGAAGCTTGCAGACCTTGTTGTTAATGATGTCAAGAGTGCTCCTACAGAGGCTACTTCTTCAGCAGCAAGTGCAGCAGCAGTTACCCTTGCTCCTTCAGTTACAACGATTGCAACAGCATTTGCAAACCTTTCTGATGAGGCAGTTAATCCTGTTATCGTAATGAACAAGCTGACTTATGCTAATTTCGTTGCAGCACAGGCAGCAGGAAACTTCTCATTCGATCCCTTCAGAGGATTCCCGGTACTGTTCAACAATAGCCTTCCTGCATATGACACTGCATCAGCAAATGCAGTTTATGCATTCATAGGCGATCTGAATGGTGTTCAGGTGAACTATCCCGAAGGTGATGGTCTTGTAATCAAGTACGATGACATGACCGAGGCCGAGAAGGACCTTGTGAAGATCGTTGGTAGACAGTATGTTGCTCATGCCGTAACGGCTTGCGGTAGATTCTGCAACATCAAGAAGCCTTCAGGAGCGACAACATAATGAAGGTAAAGCTGTTAAGAGATAGCAGAATAAATCACTTGGCAGGGGAGATTGTTGAAGTCTCCTCTGCACAAGCAGATTTTTTAATGTCTGTTGGATCTGCGACACCTGTTGTAGAGACAGCAGCAATTAAGGTCGAAGATACTGCACAAAAAGCCGTAAAAGCACCAAAGGCAGAATCGAAGACCACCACAAAGAAGGTAACAAAATAAATGAAACTATTAATTGCAATACCGACTCACGATTATATGCACATGGACTTTGTAAACAGTCTTATGGCATTGACCAAGAAGCTTATGGAAGATGGCGTTGTTTTTCATGTCAAATTCCACGGTGGAACACTTGTGTATCACGGACGCGATGCACTTGCGAAGATGGCAATAGAAGGCGGTTATACAGATGTGTTATGGATTGATGCTGACATGGTATTTCAGGACACGCTCTTGGAAGATTTGCAGTTCAGTGGCAAGCCGTTCGTATCTGGCATAGCTCATGGCAGAAGACCACCACATCAGTCATGTTTGTTCTCGGAGATATTCCCGGGCGTACAACGCTTCGTTGATTATCCAACCAACACATTCAAGGTTGCGGGATGTGGCTTTGGGTGCGTACTGATAAAGACGGAGATCTTAAAGGTGGTAAAGGAACGGAACGGTACATGTTTCTTCCCA
>Ga0310690_10002208_pt1 | contig 32259 bp, 45 predicted proteins | sample AusTroGonzalo_MG_2_FD_207661 | JGI IMG/M metagenome (GOLD analysis project Ga0310690, IMG submission 207661) | Bovine rumen microbial communities from tropical cattle in Woodstock, Queensland, Australia - Gonzalo_04 (v2) (version 2) | ecosystem: Host-associated > Mammals > Digestive system >...
TCATGGCAGACCTCCAAGAAAACGCGAACGAGTACGACGAGGGGTGAAAATATGCGATTTTTGCGATTTTTTGGAAAGTTAAACCCCCCTAACTTTTGGGGGTCAGAAACAGGCGTCATGCCCACGCACGAGAGTGACGCTTAGAATTTTTGGCTTTTTTGCGTAGAACTAAATTAACCAAGGAAAACTTTTGAAATGGGTAGAAAATTATTGACAGACCACAAAATGACCAACGCCGAGTTGAAGCGAAGGTAGAACGACAAAGCCTGCTCGATTGACAAGGAGATTGAAGCGGGCTATGCCGCCATTGACTGGAACAGGAGAAACGCGGCTGAAATCAACCTTGTGGAATTCACGAAGACTTATTTGATTGGACTTGCGCTTGACGAACTTCCATCCAAGCGTGGTGAGGAAGTTCTGATGTAGATGGACAGGGCGATACGCAAACATTCCAACTATGCCATTGCGCTTCATCGTGGCGCAGGCAAGAGCGCGTTCTGCATTTGCGCCGCCGTCTACGCGCTTGTTACCGGCTTGCAGAAGTTCGTCGTAATCATAGCGAACAACGTGCGGGCTTCCAATGGATTGCTGAACGACATCTGGAAGGTGTTTTCGGAACCAGATTCAGACCTTGCGCGTGACTATCCATCAGTGTTCATCCCTTACCACATTTCGCAAGGCTCGTACCGTCGCCGCTATCTTGTGAAGGGCGTTCCAGTTGAAATCAAGAAGACGGCGAATGAACTTGTGCTGCCAACCTACAAGGACAGGAGGTTTCTGGCCGCAAGCGGTTCCTTGGTTGTCACGCGCTCAATCACTGGCGGCTTGCGTGGAATACGGCACGGGACGATGCGCCCAACTTTCGTGATGCTTGACGATTTGCAGACTTCCGAGACCGCGAAAAGCCCCGAAGCGGTGTAGAAGCTGCTTGACACCATCCAAGGGGACATCATACCTCTTGCTGGAAAGTCCCGTCTTTCAATCCTTCAGACCTTTACGCCAATCTATCCAGACGACTTGGTTCAAAAGACGAAGGACGATCCAAACTGGACTACGACAATCTATCCCGCCATAATCTCAATGCCGAAGAACATGGACTTGTGGGAGGAGTATTTCAAGCAGTACAACGAGGAAAGCGTTGCGGAGACTGGACATGGTGGAAGTCTGGATTTCTACAGGCAGCACTTTGACGAAATGAACGAGGGCGCAGAGGTGTTCAATCCATCACGTTATTCGGAAAAGGATGGACACATTTCAATGCTTCAGAAGCTGCTTGAAATCAAGAACCAGATTGGGGAACAGGCGTGGTCTGCGGAATACATGATGAACCCAAAGGCGATGCAGTTCGCGCTTCCAATCACGCCGAAGATTGTCGCGTCAAGGGTTTCCAACTTGAAGGAACTTGAGATTCCATCAGAGGGCTTGTAGTACATCTGCGCAGCGACTGACGTGAACGCTTCAAAGTGGCTGACAACGGTGATAATGGTGTTCATGCGAAACCAGACGGCGCATGTCATATACCACAAGTTCCGCAAGTGTAGAATCCCCGCGAACATCCCTGAGCATGACTACTACCAACGCCTGTACAACCTCCTTGGCGAACATGGAAGGGAGTTGAAGTAGATTGCAGACGAACACCACTTCAAGATTCAGGGATGGTCGATAGACTGTGGCGGAACGAACTGGAATGCTGTATTGGACTTTGCGAAGAACTCCATGAGGATATGTGGCTTGCCGTGCTGTGGTTTCGCTGGCAAGGCTTCACATGCTTATCGTTCGTTCATGCGCTCAAGGCTGAAGGAGGATGTGAACCGAACCTTGCTTTGTGGCGATGACGACGAACGCAAGAAGTCTGGAACTGGGAGGAAATGGAACTACTTTGATTCAGACCAGTTCCATGAACAGGCGCAGAAGGGTTTTCTTCAAGAGGTTGGAAACATTGGTTCAATCAGTTGGTATCAGGGTGGAAACCACGCCGACTGGGCTGTTCAAGTCTGCAACGAGAAGTTGATTTTGAAACACGCAAGGCAGGATGGAACGGTTGAATACACTTGGAAGGAGATTGGCGAAGACCATGACGCACTTGACTCGATTGGACAGTGCTTGGCAACATACGCCAGTCAGGGATTCGCAAATGGCAACACGGGAAGAACCTCAATGCTGGTTGCGCGTCAGCGGTTCCAGAAGCGCAAGGTGAAGATCGTGTGAAATGTCTTGTAAGTAAAGAACGAACAATTTTCAAGGTGAATGATATGACGATATTATAGCAGAAGAAAATCCTCAAGAAAATCGTTGAGCTTGAACAGGACATAGACATTTTGAAGAAAGCCAGAATAGAAGCGGTGGCAAATGGTTATTCTTCAGCCACGATTTCAAGCGGTGGTGGTTCAAAGAGCTACACGCGCCTTTCCCCAGACCAAATCACGAACCTCATTAACGAGTTGCTGAAGGAGCTGGCACAATGGCGGGGACTTCTCACCACAGGAAATCCTAGACCACTGAAAACCATAGTCACCGTATATTGCTGAGAGGGCTTGAATGAATTACGCAGCTACATATTGCGCCCTGATTTCCAAGAGGCTTAGAAATCCACTGACAAGGGATGATTGCTATGTTGAAAGGCATCACATCATCCCGAAGTCCGAAGGTGGAAAGGATGAACCAGACAACTTGGTGAATCTGACGGCTAGGGAACACTATGTTGCTCACCTTCTACTTGCGAGAATTTACGATGATTGCCCAATGTGGTGTGCGTTGAAAATGATGGGCGTTTCAAACAGGCGAAACACAGGAAGACACAACCACATAGGAAGCAGACTTTATGACCATGCGAAGAAAGAAGCCGCGCGGCATTATTCATAGAACTATTCTGGAGTCAATTCTCCCAACTTTGGAAGGAGGGTGAGTGCCGAAACCCGTATAAAGTTGTCAAATATCCGAAAGGGGAAGCCTTGTGCCACAGAGACTAAACACAAGATAGCATTGGCACACACTGGGATGCATCATTCAGAACAGACAAAGGAGAAGTTGCGTTTGGCGAATATTGGAAAGAAGTTGTCAGAAGAACACAAGAGACATTTCACAGTAAAGGGAAGGAAACGCACACCAGAAGAGATTGAACGAATCATACTGGCGAACAATAAAACAAAGGGTGTTTCTGTGAAGCAATACACATTGGACGGAGAACTTGTAGCAACATATCCATCTGTTCATTCTGCGTCAAGGGCTGTTGGTTGTACTCCAAGCGCAATTACATATTGCTGCAAAGGCAGATGTAAGACAGTGAAGGGATATGTGTTCAAGCGTGGGGAATCAAAAGAGGATTGAGGTTATGAAGAAGAAGATTAAACCAGAATTGAAGTCTGGGCTTGTTGAAGTTCCAGAAAGACCAGTTGCCAAAAGACCAACATTGAGGTTCAAGGCAAGGGGAAAATATCGTGTTGTTGATTCATAGCAGTTTGCGGTTGATGATAGGTCTCCAGAGTATAGAACCGAAGATGAAATTCTGAACCCCACAAAACGCGCCATGCTTTTGTCACTGACGCGCAACCTTGTTCGTAATTCGTCGCTTTTCCAAACTATATTGGGACAGCTTACGACAAACGTGGTTTCAACCTGTGGTGGCAAGGTGGTTCTTTCTCTCCCGAACGAGGAAGCGAACAAATCCATCCGCAAGGCGTTCTATTCGTATACGCGCAATGTGGATTTCTACACAGGAGACACGCTGAACCACCTTCTGAAGCGCGTATTGAGGGAGTATGTGATTGGTGGTGATTGCGTCCTTCTGTTCGACGATGGGCTTGTGGAGGATTCTGGGAAGGTTCTGTTCTTTGAGTCAAACGAGATTGTGGATGTGCCGTTGAATGTGGTTGAACAGCATTACGGTCAAGGCGCGTGGATTTCACATGGCAAGGTCTATTCAAAGAACGGACGCCACATTGGAACAGTCGTCAGCAAGTCCCAAAGTGGGCTTGCTGGAGTGGCAGTGGATCCAAACAAGTGCTACTACCTGAAGAAAGACCCAAATGGAAATCCCTTGGACAACTACTGGTTCCACTTCTCAAACAACTGGCGCGAGGGAAGAGGCGTTTCACAGGCGGCTTCAGCAATCGCAACCATCCACCAACTTGAAGACCTTGTGCAGTCAGAACTTCTTGCTTCAAGGCGCAACTCCCAAATCTTCTGCTGGTTGACGCAGAACACGGAACCCGAACAACTTCTTCCCACGGCATTTGAGACGCCCGAGGAAATCGAGGACATGACGGAAGAGCAGATGAAGGAAGCAATCAAGAACGCCGAAGAGGAAGAAAAAGTTGTTTCGTTCAACCACGCGAAGGAGAACATGGTGGTATATGAGGCGTTGCCAGAGGGATATGACGCGAAACAGTTGCAGACTTCACATCCCAACAACAATGTTCAGATAATGGTGGATTTCCTTGCGAACCGCTGCGCAGCTTCAATGGGCTTGTCAAAGATATTCGCTACTGGCAACCCAGAGGATTCCAATTGGAGGGCAAACCAGTTGTTCTCATTCCCGACAATCCTTGAATTTCAGCACGACCTTGAACAGGTGAATGATTGGCTTTTTAATTCCTTTGTGAAGTGGGGATTGAAGAAGGGATTCATCAAGGCGTATATTGCCGAGGACTACATGGACTATGTGGACTGGGAATGGAAAAAGTTGGACGAAATAGATGAAGTGGCATACCAGAATGGAATCCGTTTGGGGTTGGAGAACAACACATTGACATATAAGGAAATACTAGGAAACGATTGGAAGGACAAACTTGAGCAGGTGGCATACGAACATCAATGGATGATTGAACATGGTATAACTCCTGCAAGTGAAAAACTTCTTTCAGGTGGTCAATCTGAATCTTCTAAACAGGAAGCCGTGAAGGTGGTTGAAGAACAGACAAGGGAAGAGACGATAGAACAATGACATACGTTTTGTCGCTGGGCGTTTGTATAAAAGTAAGTGTAAGTAAATTTCAAATGAGGTCAATATGAAAATCCAAATCACAGGAGAAATCACAGACACGCATTATGATGGATGCTTCTGCCCGCAGGACTTGAAGGACATTCTTTCAGGCGTTGACGAGAACGAATCACTTGAAGTTGAAATCACTTCTGAGGGTGGTTCAGTATTTGCAGGCATCCAACTGGCGAACATGCTTGCGCGTTGGAAGGGCAATGTTGTCACGCACGGCGTTGGCTTTGTCGCGTCCATAGCAACGATAATCCTCATGGCTGGCAAGAGGGTTTCCGTTGACGAAAATTGCTTCTGCCTCATACATCTTCCTTGGACGTTGGTTCAGGGGAACGCCAATGACTTGAACAAGGAGATTGAAAACCTTGAGAAGTGCAAACACGCGATGATGTCATACTACATGAGACATGCCATAGTGGATGCGCAGACGATTGAGGATTATCTGGCTGAGGAAAGCTGGTTCTTGGGTTCTGAACTTGCGTCCATATTCAATGTTGAAGTTCTCCCATGCGACGAATAGCTTGACATAGCAGCGAAGTTTGACTTGACGAAATACAAGAACATACCAATGAGGATATTGGACATGAAGAACAAAGCAGAGAACACTTCCGTTGAAGAGGAAGTGAAAAAGGAAATCGTTGAAGAGGTCACCGAGCAGAAGGAAGAACAGCTCACCCCAGAGGAAGAGAAGAAGGTGGAGGAAGTCGTTGAAGAAGTCACCACCGAGAAGTCTGAAGAGGAAGTTGTTGAAGAAGAGGAACAGACCCCCGACGAATTGAAGAAGGAAATTGAAACCTTGAAGTCCCGCGTTGCAGAACTTGAAAAGGAGAACGAGGAACTCAAGGCGAAGTGCGGAGACGAAAAGGCCGAGGAAGTCACCGAGGAAAAGGTCGAGGAAAAGACCGAGGAAGAAGAGACAGTGACGAAGGCCGAGGCCGACAAGCGCGTTTCTGGTATGCAGGCGAAAATGCAGTCACAGGTAAATGCTCTTTCAACCGAACTAACCAATTTCAAGAATCAGCTACAGGCGAAGGAAGAGGAACTGAAATCCGCGAAAGTGGAAATCACCAGCCTCAAGGATTCGCTTGAAAAGTCCGAGGGCGAATTGTCAGCAATGGCATCCACGCTGGAAGAGAAAACAAAGGCATTGGACATGCTGAACGCCAATGTCAACGCCCATGCTGAGGAACTGCCGACGATGGAGGAAGGGCTTGCGAAGTGCGCATCACCCGCCGAGAAAGTTGCGTTTCTGAAGTCAGGAAAATACGTGAGGTAAAAGGTTTACCCACATCTAACAACTACAAAACTATTATTGAAAGAGGTAACTTAAAATGGCTCTGACATCTCCGGGTGTTGTAAAAAGCACCAACGAAATACTGGTTGAACTTGCTCCCGAAATCACGATGGTGAAGCAGTTCACCTATGACATCAGCAACGATGTTGCTGACTATGGCGCGAAGGTTCGCGTTCCATTCATCTCCGCAGGGACCGCCGAGAACTACGGCGACGACAACTGCGCCGACACCAACACTGGCAACTATGCCCACGCAACTGGCTCTTTGAGCGACGTGTTCGTTACCCTTACGGCTCAGCCAAAGGTGACGATTCCGATTACTCAGACCGACAAGCTGGAGCTTCCTAACGACTCCTTCTGGAGCAAGGCTGCCGAGGCTGGACGCAATACGATTGGTTCTTCAATCTCCAAGGCCGTGTGTGGAAACTTCACCGCTGCTAACTGCACTGGTGGAAAGATCACGATGGCTTCCGTGACGAAGAACGCAATTGCGAAGCTCCGCAACAGCGCGGCTTCCAAGGGTCGCATTGCCGACTACGTTCTCGTTCTTGATGGTGACTACTACGCCGACCTGATTTCCTTGCTTGACAGCAATGTGTTTGGTGGCGTTGACCCAATCCAGAACGGCGTAATCACCAAGCTCTATGGTTTCAAGAGCATTGTCTGCTCCTACGACCTTCCAGAGGGCATCAAGGGTGCGCTCGTTCCTGCCGATGGTCTTGCTGTGGCAGTGCGCGGCGTAGCGATCCCCGATCCTGCGGCATATCCTGAGTGTGGCGTTGTGTCTGACGAACAGGGCTTCTCCCTGACGGCCCTTCGCTTCACGGACTTCGCAACCGCCAAGTCCTTCTACAATGTCACGACACTCATTGGTACGGCTCTTCTCCGTCCTGCTGAAACTTTCTATATTGCAGCAAGTTAAGGTTGAAGTCCCGTAAGAGGGGTTTCCATAACAACCCCTTGAACTGACAATTCACTATACACACACAAGGTCTTTCCGTCTGAAGGAGTTATGGACTTCAGCGGAAGACCTTCTTCTTTGCTTATGAATTATGCATCACATTACTGCGCCTTGATTAGCAAAAGGCTGTAGAACCCCATAACGAAAGCAGATTGTTATGTGGAAAAGCATCATATCATTCCAAAGTCAGAAGGTGGAAAGGATGAACCCGACAACTTGGTGAATCTGACAGCAAGGGAACACTACATAGCGCATCTATTGCTGGCGAGGATTTACGATGATAGGGCAATGTGGGAGGCGATTGTCATGATGCGAACAAAAAGGCATAATGGCCGCGCGTTCAAGTATAACTCAAGACTGTTTGAGAAGGAGAAAATTCGGATTGCCCAAAAACGTTCTGAAAACATGAAAGGGAGACGTGCTTGGAATAAGGGTTTGTGCTTGACCGAATAGCAGAAGAAAAATATGCAGGGTGCGAATAAGGGAAATAAGTTTTGGTTAGGAAAACATCATACCGAGAAAACGCGAGAAAAAATCAGAAAGGCAAATCTGGGAAAGAAGTTGTCCGATGATACAAGGGAAAAACTGTCTTTGGCGCATAAGGGGAACAAACACAATCTGGGGCATAAAGCGTCTGATGAAACAAGACTTAAAATGTCTTTAGCACACAAAGGAATTAAGCCACCGTCACCCAAAGGCAAACACTGGTTCAACAATGGGGAAACCGAAACTTATTGCTTCAATTGTCCAGAAGGATTTACGAAGGGGAGATTATCATGGAAACATTGAACATCAGAGACAAGGCGAAAAGCATTACTGACATTTCTCATGTAGCATGGGAACTTGAAGACCCGTTTCATAATGGCGGGAACTTCCAGTTGGTTTAGATGGACAATGGAGACTGGTTCTGCTACATGCGGATATTTGGATATTTCATTGATGGGAAGGGGATGTACCGCCAGTCATCATAGACGAAGTTGAAGAATCCACACCTCCATCGGTTCTGCATTTTGGACAAGGATTTCAATGTGAAAAGGAAAATCCAAAACACTGGATGCAGCTTCTTTCAGCATCCACAGTTCAAGGACAAACTTCCATATCTTGAAGATGGTCGTGTTGTTATATGGGACGGAAAACTATACATTACTTCAACTGTTGTATATCAAACGGACAAAGGATGGGCTGCACTTGGACTTGAATTACAGAGACTTGATTTTCTAAATGGTGGAATTGTTGCGTCCCATTAGTGGAACTCTATTCAACATGGGATTGGAGGACTATAGAAGAACTGGCTTCCAGTAGAGGGAAGACCTTTCCACTACATAGTTGGGACTTCTGAGCATGGCACACAGTGGATTGACATTTCCACCAATGAAATTGTTGAAGCTGGAATTGTAGACAAAAACATCCTGTACAGAGGGAACACGCCATTGGTGAAGATTGACAATGGATACGTCGCCATAACGCACACGGTTGACATGCACAAGCCAATCAAGACATACAGCAACTACATCGTGAAATATGGCGAAGACCTTTCCGTGAAGGAGATTTCAAAGCCGTTCAAGTTGACGAACACTGAGATTGAATTCGTCACATAGCTGATTGTGGAGGGCGACGAAGTTCTGATTGGAGTGACCGCGAACGACGACACGCCAGAGGTTCATGTATACGACAAGAACGAACTTGTAAGTAGTGTGATGAAGTAAAGAGGTTGAAAGAACATGAAATCCCCATTCTACGGAAACCAGAAAGCATTTGAGCCTTTCTATGATGAAGAACTTGTTGTCACCACGAAGGGAGGGCAAAGGCAGACAGTAAAGGCGTTCGTGGCGATTGACAACACCGCAGACGCAATAGCAGACGAAATGCTTGACACCGAGGAAGAGCAGATTGCGATTTCGTTCAACAGGTCAAACTGGGATTTTCTTGGAGACCTGAAGAGAGGTGACACCATTGAACGCACATGCCACGGAGCGCAGAAGAAATACTCCGTTCAGGAAGTGAAGAACGATTTCGCGCTTGGGTTCATAGTGATTGCGAAGTCTGTGTGATGGAGGTTGCGCGATGGAAGTGAGCATTGACGCGGAAGTGGATGGACACACGCTGGAGCAGTTCGCAAATCTCATATAGCAGAGAAAGAACCTGCTGAACGAGACTACAGCCCAGTCAATAGCCGCCTGTGCCATAAACCTTCTCAAGTCACTAAGGGCATCTACTGCCGTGGCAAATCTGAAGAAGTCGTTCAGTGGCGAAATTGAGGAATGTCCAGAACTCTACTACGGATTGAAGCGCGAGAAGGGCGGCAAGCCTCGTCCATGTCTGAGGTTCACTGGTTCCAACGCGCAGTTCAACCTTGGCGACGATTCAGTGTTCGTGATTATCCAGAAGGGACTACACGCAAAGGACGCGAAGATTTTTTCATGGAAGCGCAGAAGCGGGAAAGTCTACTACATCGCCGCAAGGTCGAAGAAGGACGCCGAGAAGTGGAAGAAGGAACTGGAGAAGAAGCGAATCAAGAAGTACAGAGGGCTTGCCAAACACGCGCTTGGAAGGTTGATGCACAAGGTGGCTTCAACGACGAACGTAAATGACAGCGTTGAAGCTGCGGCATAGACAGTAGCTGAGTAGAACACCAACGTCATGAAGGAGAACACCGGCTTCAATTCTGGGCGTTACACGATAACTGTTTCTGACCAACTGAACTACGCGCTTGATGCTTTGAAGGGCGGAGAGGGCGAATTGGAGAACGCGCTTCAGAGGTCTATGAACGCGATCACATCCATCATCAACACGAAGTGCAAGAATGTCCTTGGCTTTGAAAAACTTGAGATACCATTTCCGAAAGAATGAAACAAGAGGTGAAAAATGATAGAGGCGAAAATTGAAAAGGCGTTCGTGGACAGATTGAAGAAAGTCCTAGAACAATACAACATCCAAGTCGTCGGAACGCTTCAGCCAACTCTTTTTGACGAGGTGAAGGCCGAGGAGACGAAGGGCGCGGTTGGAATACTTGCCGTGAAGGTCTCGCCAAGGGAATACGCCACAAGCACAATCCCAACATGTCAGATACGCGGTGGACTGTCCTTGAACCTTCGCGCAGATGTTGACTATTCGGGCAAGAACTACATTGAGGTTTGCGACATCATCATGAACCAGATGGAGAGGTTTCAGAAATGCCTGCCAGAAGTCCATGAGGAATTCTCCGTTCCAGATGAATACTTCCGCGCTACTGGATTCCAGCTCACTTCGGGCGACACGGCGGTGAACAAGGACGCGAAAACATTCCAGTACACGCATGGTTTCATCGTGTTTGGCGTTGTGTCAGACATGCCCAACAGCCCAATAATGTGTGGATGTGGAGATTGATTCACCAATCCAATCCTTGTAAGTAAAGAACGAGCGGCCTTCCAACGGTCAATCACAACAAGAGGAAAATACTATGGCTTTTCTAAGCAAGACAGATTACTTTGGACTGACGACGATAGACAGCAATTTCGTCATCACGTCTAGCGACGAGAACAAGAGCGCGTCAACAGCAGAGGCGCAGAACGACAAGGGTGACATTGTTGCAACGTAGATGTATGGCGAGACTTCTGCCCCAACCTGCAACTATGTCCTCCAAGGCGACGCGTCCACCAGCTCAATCGAGATGGGCGACGAAATCACGAGCGGAACCAAGAAGTACGTCATCACGAGCATTCAGTTCAGCACTGGAGCGGCTACACCTCCTTCCGTGACCGTTACGGGCGAGGAAGTTCCATCTGGCTCACACTGCTCGTCAGACTGCTACTACGATGTCCCGAGCGCAACCATTGAATGCTGCCATCACGCGCAGGCTCTTTGGGGAATCACTTGGACTGGAATTGGCGCGGGCTTCTATGTCACGCAGGCGAACTACACGGTTGAATGCCAGCTTACAAAGGCAACGAAGGATGGAGAAACGGTTTCCTACGACGTGACTGGTGGAAAGATGACCGCAGAGTTGACGATTCAGGGAACTGGTGGAAGTGGAACTCCTTCAATCACGGCTCCTACTGGATGGATAATCACCTCCCCATTGAGCCTGAGCAATCCAGACTCCGCGTATGAAACCTATTCGGTGACATTGACGAAGAACCTTGCGCATCATGTAACGCAGTCCAACCCCTAATCAAGAAATGAGGATGTCCCATGATTAGCGAAATGGCAATGGAGGACATCCGCGCCCTTGAAAAGAAAGGGGTAAGGCTGTCCGTTGAAGAGATAGTGAAGCTGAACGCCTTGGGTGTGAAAGTCGAGTAGCACCCAAACGCCAGCTCATTCTACGCAATTCCACGCTGCGCGTTCCTTGGAGAGGGCGAGAATGTCGTGGTTTTCAGAGAACCCACGATTGAACAGGAGATTTGGTTCGAGAACGCGGCGAGAATTTTCAACACGGACGACGACACCACGCTTTTTCTCACAAGGGCGTTCTCAATGCGCATGGGCGAGGAACTTCCCGACTGGAGCAAGCCGAAGAAGGTGAGGAAGCAGATTGACGAGTTCATAAAGAAGGAACTGAAGGGGTTTACGGCGCGTCAGATTCTTTCAAGCGTCAACTACTGCATCTACGGATCCGACGCGACTGTGGACGAATTTCCATGCTCAGAATTCACGCCAACCGAAGAGGACATTGAGAAGGCCGCGGAGATGTCAAATGTGATAGGCGTTGTACATGAAGCGCAGGCGATGAGGCTTGGAATCTCAATGGAGGAGATGAAGCGCATGACGAAATCGGAACTCCAGTCAGTGATAAACAGGGCTTTGGAACGTGAAGGGGTTGACGTTAGGAAGGACAACAAGAACGCGACGATTGCGGACTACTACAGGACGCTGGAACACATAAAGAAGAAACACGACGTGGTGAAGGAAAATGGATAAGAAGATTACATTCACGCTTTCCTCTCTGTTCAAGGGGGAGGGTTTTGACAAGGCTGGGCAGGCCGTGAAGGGAATGTCCAAGTCCGTCAAGGACACCACGCAGGCCGTTGGACAACTGGCGGGTGAAATGGGTGGTTTGACTGGAACCGCTGGAAAAGTTGCCGATGGAATTGGAAAGATGATGGGCGCGCTGACTGGCGGACCTCTCACAATGGCAATCGCTTCAATAACTGCAATCGTGGGTTTGCTTTCAAAGTGGAAGGACAGCATTGAGGAAACGCGCAAGAAGAACCGCCAGATGATAGAGGAAATGCAGGACGGCTTCACGAACAAGGTTGCGTTCGCCATTGACCATGCGAGGAAGAAGGCAGAGGAGTTCCTGAATGTGGTGATAAACAAGGGCAACGCCGCAATAGAGAAGCTGGAACGCATGAGAAGCCTTGCCCGAGACATGGCAAGCGCAAGGGCTGGAACACAGGCGGCGCAGGACAACTTGAACGCGCAGAGGGTTTTGACTGGAGCGGAACGCGCGAAGGCTGGAACCACGAACCAATTCACGCAACGAGAGATTGACTTGAACGCAAGGCAGCAGTTGAACTCACAGAACAGGGGAAGGTTGCAGAGGGAGAAGAAGGTACAAGACGAACAACTTGCGGCCGACGAAAACCTGTTGAAGCAGAAAATAGAGGAATACGAATTCCAGAAGAAGAACAGTATTCCACAGGCTCAGATTCAAAGAAGATAGACGCTTCAAAGGCAGATAGACGAGAAGACCCGCCAGATGGCTGTCCAACAGGAACGCATAAACTACTACCACGACCTGAACATAGATGGTGAGGGCAACTACGACGAGAACAAGGCCGCAATGGACAAGGCTGGAAAAGAGCGGGTCAAGCTGTCTCAGGAGCGTTTACAGCTTCAAGAGGAGCTTGCGAAGTTTGAGAAGGGCGATGGTGCTGAACTTGTGAAGATTGACGAGAAAATCGGAAAGCTGAGAAACGACTTGCAGGTGATTGATGAGAAGAAGAAAGCAAGCGCAATCAACTACCAGACCGAGCAGGAGAAACTTGAAGCGGAGAGATTGAAGATTGAAACAGACCGCAACAAGCTCGCAGAGGACAGGAAGAAGAGTGAAGCGGAGAGCGCGAAAAAGGCGAAGGAGAAGGCTGACAAGGAAGCGAAGGACAGAGCGAACGCCGAAGCCAACAGAATTGAAGCCAAGGGAAGAGAAACGGCTGACAAGTACCAGTCAAGGGAAGCGCAGAACATCATCACTTCAAGGGCGAAGATTGATGCGCTCATGGCGAAGCGCAAAGGACTGACAGACCCCGATGAAATCGCGCAATGGGGGAAGGAACTTGCGAACGCCCAAAGCGGATTCAAGGACGCAATCAAGGCTGGGCAGAAGGCCGTTGACGAAGGGAAGAAGGAACAGGCTGAAACGAAACTTCTGCTCACCGAGGAAAGATGGAGGGAGAGACTTGGAGACCGCGACAGGCTTCAGCAACAACTTGACAAGGGTGGATGGACAAAGCAGGAGCGTGAAAAGCTGACAAGGGAGATAAACCTGATGAATGGTCAGGCGAACCGTCTACGCAACGACACCTTGAGACAGGCAGCGGAGATAACGAAGAACGCGAAGCCCGACGACAAGTTTGACGCAATCACGAACGAACTTCAGCTCTTGAAGCAGGTTGCGCAGGACATAGAGTCGGATAGCCAGCAGATTGCGAACAACACAAGAACGAACGCCGCGAACAACTTGACTGGTGAGCAGCGCAAGAACAACAGGAACGCGGCGCGTGAACAAGACCTTCTGAACGCAAGGGTGAAAAGGAGACAGGATGCGCAGAACAAAGCCGCCGACAGAGACATTCAGAATGGTGGTTGGTTCTTGGACGAAAACGGAAACCTGAAGTCCACGAAGGGAGGCAACGCGCCGCATCTTTCAAGGGGACAAAGGGAAAGACTTACGAACCGCCTGAAACAGCAAAGGCTTGACAGAGAGCAGAAGCAGATTCAAGAGAGAATCAAGCAACTCCAGCAACAGCAAGAGGACGCCGTGAAGCCAATCCCCTAGACGCTGAAGGAGATTAAAGGACTTCTCAGTGGCAACTTGAACTTGTTGAACGCTGGAATGAAAGCGAATTGACGAGGTGATGAAATGGCATACACGAACAACATGCAGATTTAGAATGGACTTACAATCCAATACTCATACACGACGAAGCTGGTGAATGTCTACAACAACGTCTGGCAACCGCTCTACCAAGTGGAGCGCATTGCCACGAAGCAGTATTCCATCGTCGGGCTTGGCAGCTACAGCGCGGCGAAAACCACAGCCAACGCGAAAATCACCCAATACACAAGGTAGAAGAAGGGATGGTATTTCGGCCCGTCGCAGATTGAATACACCAACACATCGTACTGCGTCGCGCAAGTCACGCCAGTACACACTTCAGGCTGCATGTGGCAGGTGGACATAAACGTGAATGACAGGGACACAGTATGGACATTCACCTTGCCGTCAGACCTTTCCACGCTTTTCAACATCAGTCAAGACTACGACGAACCAACATAAAGAGAGGTGAAAAACAATGGTAGCGGGAAAACCAAACAAGGTGACATTTCTGGTTCCGAACAAGCCAATCGGTGCCGACGCCAACAAGGGATTCGTGGACACCTTCAACTGGCTTGTGAGGTTCTGCAACAATCTTCAAGGTGATGGTTACTACATCACCGTTGACAACCAGCAAGGAGATTAGCCTGTGATAACATGGGGCGATCATCCATTTGGTGAAGGTGGTGGTGGTGGAGAGGTTTAGTTCACGGGAACAGACGCAACATCAACCGTGGCGGCGAACGCATTCACTTTCCAGTCTGCCACCGATTCCAACGTCGTAATCACTTGCAGTGGAAGTGTAATGACCATAGGCGCATATTACGTGTAAAGGATGAACCATGAGCTACGTCAATCACAAAACTACGACTCCTGGCGGAAACAGCGATCTCTACGGCTACGCTTTCATTGGTCTGCCTGATCCAAAGTCACCAACAAATCCCAAAGGCGTGACGATTGACGGGAACATTCTTCCAGCGCGTGACATCTACGACTACGCGCACAATACGAACAAATGGAAGGAGATGCACGGAGTTGATTTGTACTTCCTTCAAGAAGGGGTTGCGGAACGATATTACGCATCGCTTCAGTTCACTGGCACAAGGGGGACGGCTGCTCAATGGCCGCAGACTTGGCAGATATGGGACAGATGGACGGCAGGAATCATATCGTCGTACTGGTGGAGGCAGATGTGTGGAAGATACGACGAAATAGGGGAACCGACGCACCTTGGAGGAATTGGAAGGTACTACAAGGAGAACTTTCTGAACATAACAAGCACAAGCCAGCTGCCAAGTTCCATTTTGACATACAGCGATGGAAGCGACATTGAACTCTATATCCCGACAGGACTTGGCTATCCACACGAAGGACAATACTGCTACAATTACCTTGTTGACATGATTGCGCCGCTTGACCAGAGCATGATGATTAGCCATATCGCGGACTTCAACGCCGGAAACCCATTGGCTGCGCAGAACGTCCGCAAGATGTACAAGGACTTGGAGATACTGAAATACTACATTCCACCTATTGACTGCATAAATGTGGAAACACCTTCATCGTCGTAGGCGTACAAAGGGCAGATATGGACTTCCGATTGGTACAAGACTTCCAAGGACTACTTGCAGTGGAACATCATAGACCCCGACGCTCCTTCTGGCGGATACAGCCACAAAGAAATCATAAACGAATATTCATAGGCGTTCGGAAATCCAACATATGCTGGGTTCTACGAAATAAACGAATCCGACGTTGGCATCTACAGAGTCCCGTGCTGTGGAAAAACCGCAAACGGCTACGATCCCATATACGGAAGCGAAGTGGCGGTGTATGTGTGCCTGAGAATGGAGTGGTTCAAGCCAAAGAACGCCCAATGGCAGCCTGACAAGTTCGGGTTCTTCAAGATGTCCAACTACACCATTGACAGAAACAGCGGATATGTTGACCTTGACACTGGAGAACTTGTACGTCATGGATATGAACTCATAGACCACTACAACGCGAGGATTCCAAGGCAGATTCCACCGACATGGGAAGATGGTTATGGAACTTACATAGAGGTTCAGAGCATGTACATCGTCTGCAAACTCACCGACAGAACCGACACCACTCAATTGAACTGGAATCTTCGCCCTCAATGACGGATTCACTTCCTCCCGCGTGTAAATAATGGATGACGAAGCAACAGGTTCTGCCAAGGCGGGCCGATAACTTGCTGGGCAACCTCTTGACTTCGCAAGCACAGAGGTTCAACCAATGATAACAAGTCTTGAGATTCGTCTTACAGCATCGCGTCCACAAATGCCCCTTGCGCCGTGGTTCGCGTTCAAGGACAGTCCTTCTTCAGTGAGAATAATAGACGTTCCGAAGAAGGTTGGGGCATGGGACATAACGGGCGTCCAGCTTCAGGTTCTATATCCAAACAACATAGCAGTCACGAAGAACGCGGTGAGAAGCGGTTCGTGCTGGGTTGCGACCGTGGAGGGAAGTGGTGTTGCTGGCAAGGTGGTTCAAGGCTATCAGGTGACGGCTTCTGGAACCGACGAGGATGGAAACCCAGTTGAAGGGTATGTGCTTGGATGTGGCGACGTGTTCATAATGGAAGCGACCAACGACATAAAAACCCTTGTCGGGAAGTCTGCGGTGAGATTCCTTGACGATTTGCCCGTCACTCCAGTTGCTGGTGACATGGTTCTTCACAATGGGGGAATCAAGTTCTACGATGGCGAGGAATGGATAAACTTCGGGAACGCCGAGGACATTCCAACGAAGGTCAGCCAGTTGGAGAACGATGTTGGATATATCACGGAAGAGGCAATTCCATCTGACATTTCATCCTTCAACAACGATGTCGGGTATATCACGGCAGAAGCGATCCCATCAGCAATCTCCTCATTTGAGAACGATGTTGGATATATCACTGCGTCAGCAATCCCTTCTCAGATTTCGTCTTTTGAGAATGATGTTGGTTATATCACAGCAAGCGCAATTCCAAGCAATGTCAGCGCGTTCAATAATGATGTTGGATATTTGTCAGCGGTCTCTTGGAATGATGTTCAGGACAAACCAGCAATCCCATCAAGAACATCTGACCTGACGAACGACGCGGGATATGTCACTGCTTCTGCTGTTGCCGCTTCCTACTACAACAAGACCGAAGTGAGCGCATTCCTGTCAACGAAGCAGGACGCATTGACGACACCACAAATGTCAGCCATAAACGCAGAGGTTGCCAATAGAAAGACCGTGGTGAAGTTCAACAACAACACAACCGCTGAATACGATGTTGTTGGCGAAGTCACACAGGCAATGAGGCAGGGATGGGAAAGCGCAGCTGGTTCAACGGTGAAGGAAGTAGAGTTTGGAAGCGCAGTGACGAGCATTGGCAACTCCGCATTCCTTGAAATCAACGCCCTCACCACCGTCAAGCTGTCCGATTCCATACAGTCGATAGGCTCAAACGCATTCTCCTACTGCCGCAACCTTGCCAATCTTGACTTAGGACATGGCGTGACTAACATTGGTTCTGCGTTCCTTGTGTGCAACTCCCTCACAAGCGTCACTATCCCAGATTCCGTTCAGACGATTTAGGGGTACGCATTTCAGGACTGCGCCAACTTGACAACTTTTGTTCTTCCAGACTCCGTGAAGGTTCTGAACAGGCAGTTGTTCTACGGATGCACAAGCCTTGCCAATCTGAAACTTGGAGGAGAAACGACAACCATTGATTAGTTCACGTTCAAGGGGACTGCATTGACGGAAATTGAAATCCCATCCATCGTGACTTCAATTGGCGCAAACGCATTTCAGGACTGTGCAAGCCTGACAAGCGTGGTGTTCAAGGGCAAGACGCTGACGCAGGTTCAGAACATGACGGACTATCCTTGGGGCATTTCCGACACAAGCATCATCACCACTTGGAACGACGCAAGCAAGGAATATGTGGATGGAATTGTCGGGAACATAAACACTGCACTTGACAACATAAACGGCGAGGTGATCTAAGATGGGAACAACAGCACAAAAACTTCAGGCGGTCGCAAACTCAAAGGCCGCCATAAAAGCGGCCATTGAGGCAAAGGGGGTCACCGAAGTCGGTGACATCTTATCTGAATACGCAACGAAAATAGCAAGCATACCGTCTGGTGGAAGTGGAGACCCAAGGTATGAGGTAAGCAATCAAGGGGCATTGAGAAAGAAGAGTTTCGCCATTGACTATTTTGACGATGTGACGAGCATTCCCTACAATGGTCTTCAATACGCATACTATGGAAGCAATGTCACTTCTGCCTCGTTTCCAAATCTGACAAGCGTTGGACAGTATGGTTTGCAGTATGCTTTCCAAGGATGTACTTCATTGACTTCAGTTGATTTGTCAAAGGTGACAAGTATTGGAAGCACTGGATTGCAGTATGCTTTCCAAGGATGTACTTCATTGACTTCAGTTGATTTGTCAAAGGTGACAAGTGTTGGAAACTATGGATTGCAGTATGCTTTCCAAGGATGTACTTCATTGACTTCAGTTGATTTGTCAAAGGTGACAAGTGTTGGATATAATGGATTTGGTAATATGTTTTCTGGTTGTACTTCGTTGAGAACCGTTCTCTTGAATAAACTATCGTCTGCTAATAATTCATTCAGCTACGCATTTCAGAACTGCTCCAACCTTGAACTTGTAGATTTCTCTGAAGCAACGGCAGTTCCAGCATTGAACAACACGAACGCATTCGACAACACGAACAACTACTACAGAATAGTTGTTCCAAACGCGCTTTACAACCAATGGATTACTGCGACTAACTGGAGCAACGCCAACATTGTCACGCACATTGAAAAGGCAATCAAGGCATTGATGTTCAAGGCTGGTTCAGCAAACTCCACCATAAGCCTTGACGCAGTTGGAACTCCAACGAGCATTGACATTGAATATTCCACGGATGGTGGCGTGACATTCTCGCCTTACACAGTTGGAACTACGGTCACGTTGACTTCGGTTGATGATGAAGTGATGTTCAGGGCGGGTTCAACGGGTCAATCTGCCCTTGCCGACGATTCAAGCAACTACCACAAGTTCGTGATGTCGGGTTCAATCTCTCTTGAAGACGATGTTTCCTACCTGTTGGACAAGGACGCAGTTCCATCTACAACTGCTCTTGCAGACTATGCGTTCTATGGTTTGTTCAACGGTTGCGCGTCTCTTCAGAACGCGCCAGAATTGCCTTGGACGGCGTTGGGAGAAGGGTGCTATGGAAAGATGTTCCAAGGTTGTACTTCGCTTCAGACCGCGCCAGAACTCCCAGCAACCACATTGGCGACTGGATGCTACAACGAAATGTTCTACGGTTGCTCTTCTTTGAACAACATTATCATTGGCTACACTGGCAACTTCTCCACAACCTATTTCAACGATTGGGTCTATGGCGTTGCCGCAACAGGAACATTCAACTATGCTGGAAGCGACACAACCACAGGAACAAGCGCAATTCCAACTGGCTGGACTGTCCCGAGGGTTTACCATGGACTCACTTTCATTGCCGAAAGCGCGGGTTCAACGGTTGCGATGAAGAGAACTGGATCAGCTCCTACATTGAGCCTTGAATATTCCACGGACGATGGACAGACTTGGAACGACTTCACGGTTGCTTCCACTACAATCACGCTGACGAACATCGGTGACGAGTGCTGTATAAGGGCAAAAACAACGAACGCGAAGATGGCGAACTCCTACAACAACGGAAACATCTTCAACCTCACTGGTCAGGTTGGCGCGTATGGTGACGCGACCTTCTTGCTTGACAAGAACGGCGGCCTTGACACGATAGGCGGATGGGCTTTGGGTATGCTCTTCTGGGACTGCACCGCCCTGACACACGCGCCAGAACTTCCTTCTCACAACCTTGGAACGGACGCATACGACACGATGTTCACTGGTTGCTCTTCATTGAGGGAGGCTCCAGAACTTCCAGCGACCAACCTTGGAAGCCAATACTGCTATTCGCAGATGTTCTCTGGGTGTACAAGTTTGACGAAGGCACCGTTCTTGCCAGCAACAGTATTGCAGTCCCAATGCTACGGATCCATGTTCAAGGGGTGTACGAACTTGAGCGAAATAAAGATCGCCTATACTGGAAGCTTCAGCAACACTTACTTCTACGATTGGGTTCAGGGTGTGGCTGCAAGCGGAACGTTCTACTACAACGGCTCCGACACGACAAGGGGAACGAACGCAATTCCTTCTGGCTGGACGATTCAAACATTCTAATGGAGGCATCTTGAAATGATAGTACAAGAAGACATAGGAAACAATCTGGTTCGGACTTATTCCGACCAAGACATGATGATTCAAGGCGGATTCCCAGAAGGGTTGTATGCTGAAGCCATTGACCCAATCTCCGCTGGAAGGACTTATGTGGAGACTGACATTCCAGTTCCACATGACGAACAAGTGGTTACGCAAATTGATCTTTCTGCGTCCAGCTTTGGCTATCCCACGGTTCAGGTGATAGGGGCAAGCACCATCACGTTGTAAGTATTGCGGGGTGATTAAAATGAACGAGGACAAAGTGACAGACATGTTCATAAAGCTGATGGACGAAATCCACCAGAACACCTCCGCGCTCAAGGACATGCTGGCGAACCACGAAGCAAGAATCACGGTGCTTGAGCGTTAGGACGAGAAGAAGGGAGGAGAGTGGAAGAATCAGCTTCTGCTTCTCTTGGCAAAGGCTTCAATCATCGGGCTTGTCACGATTGGCTCCTTGACTGGGGCATCTTCGCTAATCCAGAAGGTTCTCAGCGTGAATGTCCCAACCCAATAGGAGATATAGAAATGAACTGCCTACTGCGCAAATTTATTCTAAAGTCCATCAACAAGTTATTGGACGATTACAAGGGAAATGTGGAAGCGGCGAAGGGGAAAGTCTGGACTTGGATGAAAAGGTCTGACGCAATCAACAAGTTCCTTCAAGGGCTTTACGAAAAGCTGTCAGACAACAACTTGACCAAGGAAGAACTTGAATCTGCGCTAAACGAGTTCAAGGAAATGGTTTCTCGGTGGAAGTCCGTGTAAATATTACTGCGGCTTGCCATAGTGGATTTTTGTCTGCCATTGTTGTACATACCTGTTTGTTCCACGACTGGCAAGCCGTCTTTTTGTCTTTCTTGTGGGGGTATAAATGTCCCACAATTATAAACCATTCATACACCAGTTCAACGACAACAACTAAAACTTATTGATAATATAGGCGAAAAATCCGATATAGCGTATGTGAAGGGGAAGTGGGAGAGTACCTTTTCTTGAATAAACCTCAATGTTTTCAATAGGTGGTGTATAAAAGTCCCACAATTTGAGCTTGCTTTCCCATACGGATTAAGATAAACTCTGTCCCATCTTCAACAACTCAATAGGAGAAATCAAGATGGGCAAACATTACTTGAAAGGCAATCGTCCTGGGACAAAACCCTCTGGACACTCTCTGGCGAAAACAGTTACTTCGCCATTGTTATACCACCTCAAGGATTGGTTCTTCGCGGACAAGTCCTTTCGTGTTTCTTCTGAAACTTCCCTGCCAACCATCCAAGGTGTTGGTTTGCCTTTTCGCACAAGAGACAACTTCCGTTTTGTTTCCTCACTCAAGGGTCTGCCTTTCAACTTCGCTCGTTGGCGTTCTATGCCTGTACCCCAGTTTGAGTTCTCCTTTGAGGTCATCCAATTGAGATTGGCAACTCTGTTGTCAGTCTTGATTTCATTGATGTGGTTGACCTCTGGTTTGTTCTCTGGATTTGGTATGAACGCCTATGCCACAAGCCTGTTGATTCTACAGGTCTTTGAGTGGTTCTTGTCCTTGTACAAATTGACACTCAGATATCCACTTGGAGAAAGCATTGGTTTCAGCAAGTTCCACTTGTTCCAACGCCAGTGTCGCACTCTTCCCAAAGTTGATACTTGGTACTTTGGGAAACCTTCAATGTCTTTCCAGTATTCGTTTTCCATATAAACAATTATATGGGAAAACACGGACAAAAAACTTGTAGCACAAGAGAAAGGAGATGAGAAATTGGGACGTCATGGAGAAGGAACGCTCTACAAGAAACGTGGTAGAGGTTGCTGGCGCGTCAGGTGGATGTTTGAGGGCAAGCTCCACGATGAAAGCACTGGCACGGAGGACATAGACAAGGCAAGGAAGATAGCACGTCAGAAAACGGCTTGTACTTCCGCCCTTGGAGATGTCAAAGCATTGTCCGCGAGATTGGAAAAGGCGCGTGACGAACAAACATACATCGAGGCGCAAACCAACCCTTCCTTGAACTTGTTTCGGATGGTGGTTGCATTCCGCTCCTGCGACGTGATAAGGAGAAGAAAGAACTCCGAAGCGACAATGAGAAGCTGGAACAACTACGGCAACCTTCTCATAAACCGCTTTGGTGGAAATACTGAAATGCGCCAGTTGAAGCGCGAACAAGTCGAGGCGTTTATGCGTGACTATGAAACAAAGGTCAGCGCGGCAAGGTTCAACGGTGCCCTTCAATTCTACAAGAGGGTTTGGGACACGCTGAAGAAATATGACTCCCCAACGGAATTGAAAGCGCGTCTGACTTCGGAATCACCGTGGGACTATATTCTTCCGATGAAACAGGGTGAAGTGGTTGGAAAGAAACCCTTCACGCCAGAGCAACTTACTAAGATATGGCGCGTGTTGGAAGAAATGAACAACCCTGACTTGACGCTGCTTTTTGATTTGGCAAGGAACACGGGCGCAAGGCTTCACGATTTGGTTTCTTGGAAATGGGACGAGCATCTGAAATTCTCAATGGAAGATGGAAAACCACAGGCAACATTGGAATGGAAACCCTTGAAGACCGCGAATTCAACGGGAAAGATTATGGTCATCCCAATCCTTGACGAGCGCGTGGTGAAGGAACTTTGGAGACGGAGCAAGGCGCGGAAGGTTGGCGAGGAATACATACTTCCTTCAATGCTTGCGCTCTACCAGCATAACAAGGCGTGTGGATTGACGAAACTGACGCAGAGTGTTTTCAAGAAAGCTGGGATTGAAACGAAACAGAAGGTTGAAGGAAACTCAAGGAAGAACTGCGTATATGGGATGCATAGTTTCAGGCACACGTTGGTTTCAGAGTTGTTCAGAGGTGGCGTTGACATTGGAACGATTGCCCATTTGTATACGGGACATGGATCGAACTACATGACGGAACTTTACGCACATGCGAACATGGACAAGAAGCGCGTTGACTTGTCGCACCTCTCCCACATTGAAACGGCGCAGAAAGAACCTACAAGAGTTGAATCGTTCCTGTCAATGCTCAATGAAGATGACAGGAAGGAATACGACAACATTCAACTGATGGACGTTCCTAAGAAGGTTCAGATGGAATTGGTTTCACTGTTGAAGTTCAAGAGCAAGGAAGAACTCACCATCATCAGGGATTGGCTGAATTCGCGCCTAGAATCAATCTGAAACTCATAGGGTAGATTGAGCAAGAAAACCGCTCCGCTTGATTGTGGGGCGGTTTTCTGATTGTTCTGGAATGTGCGTGAATGTTGCTGACAATCTTTGGAGAATCTGATATGCTATCAACAAACCCAAAGAAGGAGACTAAACGATGACACACAAAGAGGAAGTGAAGCTGCGTAGGCTTCTGGATAAACTATGCGCCCAGCGCGACATTGTTCTCAGCCTACTTGCTGACAAAGGCAAACGTGGCGATGGCACAGGCAAGGATAGACTTGTCTTTCAGGTGGATAGGGCTGAGTTTTCCAATGTGAAGGTCACTGCCGCTGACTATTACTACAAGTTCAAGATACACCTTGTCGGAACAAAAACCACCTATGGAGTCACTGACGATGATATGTCCTCAGTCCTTGGAGAAGTGGTTAAGAAGGTCAAGGAGGAAAAGAAACAAGCGAAAGCAAAGGCTGACGCTGAAAGGCAGAAGAAAAGCAAGGTCAGCAACATGGACGTCTTCAAGCGCGTTGCCGATTTCCTCAAGAAGAACGGCTATTCCATATCAACGCCGAGCAACGAGACGGACAAAGTGACGATGAAGATCAGTGGCAATGTACTCAAATGGGACAGCGTGAAGGACTTTGTTTCAGCTGGATGGGAAAAACACCACGCCAACTTTGGGGATGATGGCTGCGTTTGTATATTCCGCGCCATTTCATGCTGGAAGAACCACTATTATAAACTGGCTTATCCTTCTCTGCGCAATCTGGTTGATAAGGTTGGGGTTCTGGGCGAAGTTGATGAACAAGCCAAAGTTCCAGTTGTGATTATGGACGAGTTGAACAGGCTCAAGATTTAACAGCAAAGGACAAACAACCGATGAAACCGAAAAAGCCGACTGGCAAGAAGTTCAGAGTGATTTTCTGCGAACATGGCGAGGACTGTCTGGGAGGTCATCGTGACGAATGGCGTTTGCTTGGGGACTTTGACACCAGAGAAAAAGCCATCGCTGCGTTGAAGAAGGACATGCAGACCTATAAGAACCAATGGGAAGACGATATTGGTTTTGTCGATGATGGATGGCGCGTCACTGTGTCAAACGATCTTCTGGACGCAAGCTGTGAATGGGATGTTGTTGAAGCGAAGTGAAGCGCGAAACAAGAGGATGAAAAAGAGGGCTGCCCGAAATGGACAGCCTTCTTTCTTTTTTTCATGCGACGCACCCACGCCGCATCAAGTAAACGTATGCCAATTATTACACGTTTCAATTATACGCGCTTCCAGACCACTTCACCATTGAGCTTTGACTCCGCGTAATGGTGTTTCTTCAAGTACCAGAGAACGCCAGCGTATTCGTCAGCGTTCAACCTATTGATTTCCTGAACTTTACCAGATTTGTCCATGAACTTGATTGTCATTGTTGTTTTCCTTTTAGGGAGTTTGCGATGGGCAGATACTATCACAGAATGTCCCGAAAATACAGGGTTTAGTTGAACTTGCGAACCTCACCTAGAACGCCATAGCGGAGAAGAATGTCCATCTTGTCGGCCATCACGCTGAAATCGTCATGGATTCCAACCACACTGGAAGGAACCGCGCCCTGCTTGTAGTTCTCAGCCCAACGGTCAAGGTAAAGCCTATTGTAGAGCGGAACCAAAACCTTGAAATCATCGGAATCAAGAACGCCAAGGCGAAGAACGGGACGCAGTTCATTATCCATATTCTCGCCAATGTAGAACCCCTCACCATCACGGACACGAACGAACAGCCTCTCGTTGCTGCCCTCAATTCCAAATTCAAGGAAGAGGTCACACCCGTCCTTGACAAGTTCCTCTTGCGCATAGTTGTCCTTCCACACCTCGTCACACGCACCACCAGAACCAAGGATGCCCTGTGCGCCCTCAATGTCAGGTTTGTAGAGTTTGGAATACTCATAATGGACGAACGCCGTGTTAAGTTCGGACGCCTTGTCCATCTTCTTGGCGAACTGCTCAATCACGCGGTTGCTGTAGGTTTTCGTGTTCATTGTTGTTTCTCCTGTTTGTGTGTTGTTGTTGTTGTTGTTGTTGTTGTTCATACTTAAGTATACCTCTTTGCAAGGAAGTTGTAAAGCGATTTGGAGAAAAAGTTGAAGAAAGTTTTGTCCTGACGTGCCAACAGGGGGTTTGAAGGGGTCAGGTGGGTCAAAAGCGTGAAAAAGGTGAAAAAGGTGAAAACGTGTTTTTTGGCTCATTTTCACGCTTTTTTGGACAAAATATGCCACGAGGAGGGCTTTTTTGCAATTATAGTCCCATCTGTGAAAAAGTGAAAACGTTTTTACTTTAGAGAGAAAAAATTAATAATAAAAATAATATATAGGGAAACTCACAGAATTTTTTCACATTTTCACGCCCTCGTTGAGAATCTACCTCCTCCACGCCCATGAATGACACAATGGGCGAATCTGTCACTCCATTGTTGATAACTTGTTGATAACTTGTTGACATATTTTCATAACTTTTTCTTGATTTCGCTTTCGGTTTGCGGCGGAAACTAGGGGTGTCTGGAAAAGTTTTTTTGATTTTTTTTTATCGTCACCGCCTTCTTCATCCACGCGCTTCATCATCAGGGACAAAAAGTACGATTATTCAGGAAACTTTATTTCAAGGACTGATTTTTCATCAATGCTCAAAATATTTTTTTTTATTTTTCGTACTTTTCGTACTTTTTATATTTTAATGCCATTTTTACCCCCATAATTGAAAAAATGGGGTGGTTTTGTGGTGAAATTATCAGAATAAAAAGTACGAAATCTATCGTACTTTTTCGTTCTTTTCGTACCTTTTTCATCCTATTGTGACACATTTCGCGGAGTTGTCACAAGAATTGTTGATAACTTGTTGACAACTTGTAAACATCTTCTAATATCTTTTTGTTGAAATCTACATAGTTTTGTGAGTCAGTTTAAGTAAAATATATGTGTGAAGGGATAAAAGGTTTCACGCGACGGCTTGAAATCTCCTGACACAAAAACTCCGTCTGGGGCGTATCCAATCATAGTTGGTGTCTCGACGTCCCAGACGGAGAAACCCTAAACGAGACACCAACGAACAAAACGAGACGTAGATTATGAACATAGAAGATAATGAAAAGTTGTTGCTGGAAGCATTATCTGGCACACCTGTAGAAACGCCAACGGAAGAGAAATCCTTATATGGTATATTCACTCCAGACGAGGTGAAGAAACTACACGAAGAATACAAACTAACCTATTCAATCAACGGCGCATTGCGTAAGGTTGGAACTGCACTGTTTCGCCACCATGAAATAAGAGCATTGAGCATACTTCTGGACGGCAACGATGAAGAGAAGATAAATCTTTTTGACAGAATTTTAAGCGAGTTCTGCGCAATTCAGATGATGGTTGTGACGAAGAACGTGACGAAAACGAAGAAGTTCAAGCACAAGGCTGGAGACTTCAAGCGTGACGCAAACGGAATTCCAATAGAACGCGCTGATAAATCAGGATATGAAACATACAAGAAAGACGAAGTTGAATATGCTGATGTCACGGAGGAAGTTCCATATTACGATTACCAGAACAACCAACACGCCTACAATGAAGTTAAGAAGTGGCTTGTTAATCTGGTTGTAGAGCCAGACTTTACGGAACTTGAGAAACTGACCACGCAGCACATCAACTATGAACGCGGTCTTGACATCATACGCGAGATTACGAAATACTACCAGTTTGAGCATCCAGAGACATTCGTGAATCGTTTCGCCCTTCTGGTTTGTAATGCCAAATCCAAGGCTCTGAACAAGCAACCAAAATGGCCCGTAATGTTTTCCCTTGTCGGTGAGAATGGTAAGGGCAAAGGCTGGTTTGTCAAGAAACTTGTGGCGGCATACGACAAGAAATTCAGAACGCATTCCGAAAAGTCCTCATTCAAGCGTTTGCTGACTTCCAACTTCAACAGCGTGATGATGACACGCGGCTTCATCCACTTCGACGAGAAGAACGGCATGGACAGTTCGCAAGCGGAACAGTTGAAGACGCTCATTACAGAACCAACTGTTGAAGTTGAACGTAAGCACCTTGACACGAAGACCCTTCCGAACCAGACAACTTTCTTCTCCACCACGAACGAGAGCATAAAGGATGTAATGGGACTTCAGCAAGACAGGCGTTTGGTTGAATTCGTGCTTCAGTCCAAGAATGGGGAAATACCAGAAGCCAAGATGGACGCGCTACTTGATGAACTCTGGGAAGTGATGCCATGCGAACATCCAGACCCAGACCAGATAATACACGAACTGCTTGACGAGTCTAAGCATGTGCTGGATGCGAAGATGGACGAAATTGTTGATGAACTTTTTACTTCATATTCACAGGACTTCATAGACCCTAATGGGTCTGGTCGTCTTGTCAATCGCTCAAAGTTGAAACAAGTAGTCAAGACGCATTTCTCTTCTGTGAGGTTCAATTCCCTGTATGACTGGTGCTTGAAAAACGACATCCTTGACGAGAACCGCAACGGACACGTATATTAGATGAAGAAGAACGTCGCGGCACTACACACAAGAATGGAGCAGATGCGTGGTGAAGAGACAAACGAACATTCAACCAACGACATTGACGAACTTCTGACGGTGAGCCCGCAGCGTAGCGGTACTTCCACATTAAAGGATGTTGTGCTGGGCAAGATGAATGAACTTCTTGGACGCAATGACATTTCAGACGAAGTGAAGAATGTAATGTCAGCAAACAAGAAGAAACTTGAAGAAGTTGCGAGAATGTTCAGCAATGAAATGGAGGTGAAGTGAAATGAATCATTATATTTCAGTATGCGCCGAACGTGGCATCAATTGCCCTGTGGCTGGAAAGGTTGAACTGGAAGAAGCAATGAACCTTCTTTCCACCGAAAAGCTCGCTGTGGATGATAAGGAAAATTCCATACTACTTTTCAACGGATACAAGGACACGGACGAACATTATGTAAGGAAGGAAAACCAACTTGACCGTTTTTCCACTATATTCCTTGACGTTGATAACAAGCAGAAAAACCCACGCCTCCTTGACGAGTTCAAGGAGGTGATGGTGAACTATGATTATTGGTTGTATGAAACATTTTCTTCCACGCCTGAACGTCCGAAGTTCAGAGTCATAATACCTATGGACGTAGAACTTAAATGGGACAAGAACGCGAAGACCGCCATATTCCGAATGTTCCAGAAGTTTGCAGATGAAAAGGCATCATGGTTTTTCTCACCAACTCTAAACAAACTTGAAACGGTGACACACCACGAAACAGGGCGTGAATTCCCAGCCAGACTTGTTAAGAAGTACATTGATGAACTTGCCAATAGGGAGAAGTTGGAGGCAACCGCGAAAGTTCTACAACAGTTGAAAAACAAGTTTCGCAAGGATAACTTTAAGCCCAATCCCGAAGGCTGGCGCAATCTCCCGTCCGTCAAGAAGTGCCTTGAAGGTCTTTCAAAGGGTGAACGCGACAACGCGCTCTGCGCCGCTTGCTATGCGATGGACAAGAACGGCTACAAGGACGCAATACCACAGTTTCTTGACGAGTGCGTTGTTGATTACAGTTTCAAGGACAAGTGGCGCAAAAGATATTCACGATAATAGAGGAAACAAGCAATGAGAAACTACAGAAGAAAAAAGCCAGACCTTCAGGCTCTATATGAACAGAAGGAAAACGAAAGGATTGAACGCAACGTTGAAGTCGAGGCGTTCCAGAAACTGGTAAAGGAAGCGGTTCAATGTATGAAGGACACCTTGGACAACTACGGCGACGATCTGGCCGAGATATAGAAGGCTGCGAAGTTCTGCGTGATGTGGCTGAACAAGCGCATTGAGGAACGATAGTTCAAGCACCTTGGAAAGTTCGACCTTGCCAGAATATGGGATTGCGCAATTGATCAACTGAGAAGATTGTATGGAACTGGAAAGCGGTGAAAAAAAATCAGATTTTTTCCGCTGACCCTTCAGTTTTAATGCGAAAAACAGTAAATGTTATATGTAAGGGATGAAAGACAAACATCCCGATAAACAAACAGAGGAAACAACAATGAAACTATTAAACAAGAAAACTGCCATCACTGAAGCTCGTGCCTTCGTGGAATACGCAATAAACGCGCTCATTCCAATCGTTCAGAGAGCTGAACTGGCAACTGAAAAATATTATAGTTCGCCTTCCATTCAAAATGGCTCGTATATGGCGGACATGAAAAAACTCGCAGACCAAGGTATTAAACACATTGGAAAACTACTGTGGGCTGCGTGGAAGGAAAATTTCAAGCAGACTTTGACAGAGGAAGAATATATCGACCTCATGGCTGACGCATTGAAAAAATATCGTCCCGAAGGGGAATGGGCTTATTGGGAGTCTCGAATTGTTCCAGGACTTGAAAACGGAAAGGAAGTGAAGTGATGGAGGTAAGTGACAATGATAAGTTCAAAGACTACGGATTACTGCCATGGCGATATTACAAGAATCGAGAACTACCACATCGCCCAGCTTGACAACAGCCATGTCTGGTGGATATTTCACAAGAACCTGATTACTGGAGTTGGACGCTTGACTAAAGAGACGCTGAAGGGGCTTGGAAAGTTCTACGGCGTGACGCCAGAAGAACTCATATTCGTCAAGAAGGAGGATTTGCGCATGATTGAGGAGCATTTCCCTCTGACGACGAAGAAGGGACACAGCCCAAGCATCGTGTTCAAGTTCTGGATGAAATTGAATCCCAATACGCCGTTCTCGTTCATCACCGAAAATGAGTTTGACGAAATCAACAGGAGCGTCAGGCGTTTGCGCATCCTGTGGAACCAGATGAAGGCGCGTTGTTACAATCCAAACGCATAGGATTATCCGCATTATGGAGCGAAGGGCGTCCGCATGTGTCGCAAGTGGTACAACGATTCCGACTCCTTCGTGCTGTGGGCTTTACAGAACGGCTACAGGTATTTTCCAAACAAGAGAAAGGGCGACCAACTCTCAATTGACCGCATAGATTCTTCAAGGGACTATTGCCCATCGAACTGTCGTTGGATTCCACATCGCGAGAACTGCGCAAGGACAAGGCGTGGCGACAGGTCGTATATCATTGAACGCGCATACTTTTTCGCAAGACTGTTCCCGACAGCCGCGTATATCGGCTATGGACAGCCAAAAATTGACTGGAAGAAGGTAAGGGACGATTACATGGGCGGAGAGACTTCTCGCCTTGTGAAGTTCCTGAACGACAGCGGATACTGTCCTATGGCAATCTGGCGCATTAGAAAAGATTTGGGCGATGTGATTCCACAGAAGAAATCAGAGAGGGTTTGAAAATGGACATGCTTGAACTGATACAAATCGTGAACTAGGTAGATGACTATATCAGGTATGAAATTTCACTTGAAGATTTGCCACCACTTCAGTTTTACGCTGACACACCTGAAGAGAAATACTACCGCAAAAGGGGGCAGAGAAACGAAGTCAAATACTTCTATGATAAGGAATCCGTTATTGCGTTCCTGTTCGACAAGGACTTGTTTGGATGGGAGGTGCGCAGTTACATCATTGAAGAGCCGTGGAGTCAGATGACGCAATTCAAGATTGAACTGTATAGGTTCAACTGCCCATAGTTGGACTTTACGAACAACTAAAAACAAACGAGGAAAAGAAAATGACAACCATTATAATATCAGCAGTAATCATCATTGCCGGACTTGCGGTGCTTGCACTGCGATTGGCAAAACAGGAAGACGAGCAAATTGCGAACATAAAGCGCAGACTTCAGGAACTTGAAAAGAAGGAGAATGAAGATGATATTCATTGACACCAACATTGATCACTTGTATGGGTCTGACGGTCGCATTTCCTACATCCATCCCAACGTAAAAATTGGGGTGGATGTGGATGACAACATAGACCTTGAAAAACTCAGGGAATTCAAGAACCAGCTTCAGGAATATCTGGAGTATGGATTGAACAACTGCATTGCTGAGAGGAAGAAACAATGAGACGCGGAAACTTCTTGGACAACAAGGACATCATGGAGTAGTGGAGACTGTGGAAGGACTCTTCAACCGACTTGTCATAGCGGAAGATTCCCGACAAGTTGATTGAACACATGTACACCATTGCGACGCATCTACTGGAACACACGCGCTTTTCACGGTACCCCAAGCAGGAAAAAGACGACATGAGGCAGGAGGGGGTGCTGAAATGCGTGAAGAACCTCAAGAACTTCAATCCCGAGAAGGGGACTATATTCAACTACTTCACGCGCTGCTGCTGGACTGCATACATCGTACACCTCACCGAATACTACAAGGACTTGAACGAGAAGCGGGAGTTGATTCTTGCCGCGTTGAACAACATGGATGAATCATAGCTGAACGCCACGAAATACTTGAAGCAGCTCATGGCAGACCTCCAAGAAAACGCGAACGAGTACGACGAGGGGTGAAAATATGCGATTTTTGCGATTTTTTGGAAAGTTAAACCCCCCTAACTTTTGGTGGTCAGAAACAGGCGTCAT
>Ga0310690_10002209_pt1 | contig 32241 bp, 24 predicted proteins | sample AusTroGonzalo_MG_2_FD_207661 | JGI IMG/M metagenome (GOLD analysis project Ga0310690, IMG submission 207661) | Bovine rumen microbial communities from tropical cattle in Woodstock, Queensland, Australia - Gonzalo_04 (v2) (version 2) | ecosystem: Host-associated > Mammals > Digestive system >...
CAGGAATATATATTCCCCGTTCACGTAACAGGCAGGATTGTTGGATGTGATCAACCACATTACCAGGAACATGAGCACGGGAAACAGCAGACTCAGTAAAATCTTTTTTACAAGTTTCATAGTGGCTCCTTCTGACTGTCGGTGTCCCCGGGCGCCCTTTCAGGCGCCCGGGGCGGCGGTAGCCTGTAATGATTTCCGGTTGATGGATTACTTGAGGTCGTCGATGGTCATATGCTCGAGGACGTCGCACAGACCGGCGTAGGTAGCGTTGGGGTTCGCATAGGCGGTCAGGTTCAGGACCTCTTCAGCGCTGAGGAACGCGTCCGCCGCGTTGGCGGTCAGGTAGATGCTCTTCTCAAACTTCGCCATATCCTCGTCGGAGTTCATCAGCAGCACAGAGGAGCTCTTCCGCTCCGCGTCCGCGGGCTGGTCCGGGAAGGCAACGCCGTTGATCTTGTTGAGCAGGAGCACCAGCGGATAAACGATGGCTTCCACGGGGCTGATGATTTCCATCTGGTAGGCGCCCTTGGAACCGAACACCGCGTTGTCCCCGTCGTTGTAACCGGCAGCGAACAGCTTCATCGTGTTGGATACGCCGGCGGACACCATGGTGGGATACACGAAGGAACCGGAGCATACGCTGACGATGGCGTCAATGCCGGGATGCTTGTTGAAGTAGGTGGAGTCCATGGCCCGGAACATCAGGATGTCGGTATCGTCGTTGAAGGGATCAACTTCGATTGCCTTGTCGGGGTTCGCCGCGTTGTATTCTTCAACCTTCTCGTTGAACTGGGCGATGAAGCTCTGTTGATAGGGGAACGCGAAGGCCGGGAAAGCCGTCATGGCCACGTGGCGGACAGGCGTCTCGGGATTGCGCTCGTTGTACTCGATCACGCTGTCAAAGAAGTCGTAGCCGCGCTTGATGTCGTCGCCGCAGCCGCCGTCCGCAACAGCGCCCACGAAGTTTTCATTCTTGAACACGCCGTCATAGTTGTTGCGGAAGGAGCTGTCGAAGTCGCACAGGTATCCGCCGAGGTAGACGCCGGCATCGCGGCATTCCGCCAGGATGGAATCCATACTGCTGTCCATGGTGATGATGATGCCGTCGCAGCCGGCTGCGATCAGTTCCTGCACCTTGGTCAGGTTCAGGGCTTCGTCGTTGGTGCTCAGCACGGTGTAGACGAATTCGCAGTCCAGGGTGGGTTCAAGGTTCTTGAGAAACGCCTTGACCGCGTCGTTGCCGGCGCCGGAGTCGGAGTACAGGCCGATGCCGATCTTCGTGTGGCGGGCCGCAAACGCGGAGGGAACCGCAACCGCAAAGACCATTGCGAGGACCAGGATGAGGGAAATGATTTTCTTCATGACAGTGACCTCCTAAGTTTTTGTTGTTTGGTTTTCCATATATTCTTTTTTACCTGGGAAGGATCCCTTTGGACTTCCGGCAGGTTAAAAGGACGATGAGAAGGAAGATGCATGCTTTCACAAAGTTGATCCAGTTGAGGGGAACGCCCATGGTGGTCAGTACGTTGGAAAGCAGGGTGTAGGTGAATGCGCCAACCAGCGCGCTGGAAATCTTGGATTTCATGCCGCCCTTCAGGGGCATGCCGCCCAGGATCAGGCAGATCATGATGTCCATGGCGTAGCCGGTACCGGTGCCCTTGCCGGCGGTGCCGGTGCGGGTCAGCATCACGAAGCTGCCGACGGCGATGCAGAAGCCCAGGGCCATGTAGCCGAAGACCTGCCACTTGACCAGGCTGATGCCGCTCTGCTGGGCGGTGGTCTTGTTGGCGCCGATGGCACGGGTGTACTTGCCGAGTTTCGTGTAGTTGAAGACGTAGCCGCCGATGATGGCCAGCACCGCGATGATGATCACCAGCATCAGGCTGTAGGTGTTCCGGTCCGCCGGGCGGATCGTCTGCGCCAGGCGGATGGTGTTCTCCCCGGTTGCCTCCATCATCAGGTACTGGGCGCCGGTGAAGAAGAACATCAGGAACAGGGAGGTAACGATGCTCGGCAGGCCGAGGAAAATGGATACCGCGCCGTTGATCGCGCCGCAGAGCAGCGCCAGCGCCAGCACGGCGATAAAGCCGACTACGATGCCGAGGACCCCGCCGATGGCATTCCCGATCAGGATCATCAGGATGACGTACACGCCGACCTGCTGGCCGAGGCTGACGTCCATGAAGCCCATGGAGTAGATGAACACGGCGCCCAGGGCAAGGATGGAATACACGGCTGCCGCCTGGATCACCGAGGACAGGTTGTACATAAACCGCGGGCCGCTGTTGAAGATCAGGAACAGGATCACCATTACAGCCAGGCCGGCGTAAGCGGTCAGGTCAAAAATATGGTTTTTGATGAAACCGGCGAAGGAGACGCGTTCATCGGTCTTTCCGGCGGCGGTTTTCACGTTTTCAGCCATTCTCTTTTCTCCCCCCTTAAATCATGTACTCGATGATGTCCGTCTCGCTGAGTTCGGGGCTGCGCATAAACTCATGCATGACCTGGAAGTCTTTCATGATGATAATCTTGTCAGCCATGCCGATCAGTTCCGCGAGTTCCTCGCTGATCAGGATAATGGACTTGCCCTGCTTTTTCATCTCATCGATCACATGGTACATGAACTGCTTGACGCCGATGTCAACGCCGCGGGTCGGGCAGTCCATAATCAGCACCTCGGACGCCTTGGCGGTCCATTTGGAGAAGGAAACCTTCTGCTTGTTTCCGCCGGAAAGGGTGTTGACCCATTGCTTGCCGCTGTTGCATTTGATGCGGAAGTTGTCAATCTCCCGCCCGGACAGTTTCTTTTCCGCCTTCGGGCTGATGAAGGTGCGTTTCGAGAGGGCGTTCAGCGACGGAAGCACGATATTCTCCCCGATGGCACCCTCCAGAATCAGCGCTTCGGTATCCCGGTTCTTGGAGATGTAGCCGATGCCGCTTTCAATCGCGTCCAGGCAGGATTTGATTTCCTTGCCCTCGCAGGTGACCTTGCCTTCCGCAAGTTTTTCCAGGCCGAAGGCGGCGCGGCCGATCTCATGCATGCCGCAGCCGGACAGGCCGCCGAAGCCGATGATTTCGCCCTTGTGCAGCTCCAGCGAGAAGTCCTTGATCGGACCGAAGGAGACGTGGTCCAGCTTCAGCGTGACATCCGGAAGATGGGAGCTGTCGTAATCCTCGCGGTAGTAGGCGTCGCCGATCTCGCGGCCCACCATCAGGAAGCGGATCTTCTTGACGGCGTCCGGCGCGTCCATCTCCTCGCGGGTCAGGCTGCCCTTGATCTCGCCGTCACGTAGCACGGTCAGGTCGGTGCACTGCTCGAGGATCTCGTCCATATCGTGGGAGATGAAGATCACGCACTTGTTGTTGTCCTTGAGCTTGTGGATCAGCTTGTACAGCAGCTCGCGGCCTTCATGGGAGAGCGCGGTGGTCGTTTCGTCAACGACGAATACCTCGGTCTCGTCGGAAACGCAGCGGACGATTTCGATGAGCTTGCGGTCCTCAAAGCCATACTGGTTGATATTGTCCGTGGCTTTGATGTGCTGCAGGCCGAAGCTATCCAGCACTTCCTGCGCGGCCTTGTTGACCTTTCTCATGCTCAGGAAGCTGTTGGCCTTGGCGAACTCGTTGAAGCGGCCGGCGAAAATATTCTCCGCCACGGTACAGTTGGGAATGGTGTTGGCTTCCTGCAGCACCATGCTGATCCCGTGGAGCTGGGAGTCCACCATGCTGGCAGGATTCCAGGGCTCGCCTTTGTAGAACATTTCACCGCTGGTTGCCTTCTGCATACCGGCGATGATGGATGTGATCGTGGACTTGCCGCTTCCGTTTTCACCGACGAGGCCCCGGATCTCGCCGCGGTAGAAAGTAACGTCCACGTCACGGAGCGCACGGGTCGGGCCGAAGTTCTTCACCATGTGGCGAACTTCAATGATCGGTTCCTTGCCCATTGATTCCCCTCCTGTCTGAGTTGCAATACCGATGGCTGGATAAAAATATACAGATTTCGCTTGGATGGCTTCAGAATATCACCCCTGGATTTAATTGGAAACTCACAGGCTTCACCAGAAATAGCATTATTTTCACTTTTGCTTGCTAATTAGTGTCTTTTGTGATAGTTTTAGGATGAAATTCATCTGATTATCCATAAAGGCGGTAAAAATCATGATTTATATGAACGCCATGGACGTACTCCGGGATATTGTCGGCGCCTTCCGCGTCCAGCTCCTGGTCCTTCCGCCGGACTGCGGATCGCCGGAAGCTTCCGCGCTGGATTTCCTGTTCCGTGACCAGCTGTACGAATCCTACGATTACCATTCTTTCGCCGCAAACATCATGGAACTGGTCCCCGAAGACCAGATCATTTCCTATAAGGATGATTTCGGCCTGCATTACCTGGTGTTCCGGGGCCGGGATACCGAAGCGGGCTCCTTCATCTTCCTGGGGCCCTATGTGCATCACAACCCGACGGAAGAAGAATACCAGTCCCTCCTTCGCCGGCACCGGCTCCCTTCCGAAGCCATCGACGCCATCCGGTGGTATTTCAAGCGGATCCCTGTGATCCTGGACTACCTGAGCTGGCGGGCAATCCTGACCAGTCTTTTGTCCCGTTACCTGGCCAACCCGGACCTGGCAATCCGCTCCGTTACCTATGACCATCCGGAAATGGCGAAGCATAAACCCACCATCACCCTTTCCTCCATCCCCTACACCACCGTAGAGGCGCGCTACGCCGTGGAGGATGCCATGCTGGACGCCGTCCGCCGGGGGGATTTCGCCGACGCCACCTACCAGCAGAACCTTTTCATGGGTTTCACCCTGGACAAGCGGGTAACCGACGATCTCCGGGACGCGAAGGATATGATCATCGCGGTCAACACCGCCTGCCGCAAGGCCATCCAGCAGGCCGCCGTCCATCCCCTGTATATCGACGGGATCAGCGGCCAGTTCGTTACGGAAATTGAGGAAGCGGAAGACGAGGAGCAGATCAACGCCCTGATCCCCAAGATGATCCGCAACTACTGCCTCCTGGTGCAGGAACATTCCCTCGCCCGCTATTCCGGTACCATCCGGGACTGCCTGAACTACATCGATTTCCGGTATATGGAGCCCATGAGCCTGGAAAGCCTGGCCCTCCGGTTCTCCGTCAACAAAAACTATCTTTCCTCCCGCTTCCATAAGGAAGTCGGGATCACCGTAACCGATTACATCAACAAGGTCCGGGTCCGGCAGGCGTCCGTCCTGCTCCGGGGTTCCCTGTCCGTCCAGCAGGTCGCGGAACAGTGCGGCTTTACCGACGGCAACTATTTCACCCGGATTTTCAAAAAGATCAACGGCATGTCCCCGAACGAGTACCGGAAATCCCTCAAGGTGCCGTCCCAGGCGGATCACGTGCCGAAAAAACTGTAGTTTCCCGTCCCCGGAACAAAAGCAAAGCAGACCAACTGAAATGGAGGAAAAAGCAATGTTCGCACCGTTTATCACGCCGGCTTCCCCCCTCAGCCACCCGAAGCTCTGGAAGGAATTTCCCTGCGGAAAAGCAAAGAAGGCGGAGCTGACCGTTACCGGTCTGGGGCTGTACCGTGCCTTCCTGAACGGAAAACGCGTCGGCATGGACTACCTGACCCCCGGTTTCAACGACTACGACGCCTACCTGCGCACCCAGGCCTATGACGTTACCGGCCTGCTGGAAAGCGGCAACCGCCTGGAAGTCTGGCTGGGCAACGGCTGGTATAAAGGACGGCTGGGTTTCGACGGCGGCAGGGAAAGCCGCTGGGGCGACCGGTACCTGCTGGCGGCCCGGCTGGAGATAACACTGGAGGACGGATCGCAGCAGGTCGTGGAAACGGATGATTCCTGGCTTGCCGCGCCCTCCCCCGTTCTTGCCGGCGGCATCTACGACGGTGAAATCCGGGACGATTCCCGGAAGGAAGGGGATCCGGTTCCCTGCGTCATCGCCGATGCGGATTATCAGGTGGAACCGCAGTTCTCCCCCTGCATCCGAATCAAGGAGGAGCGCAAACCCGTCCTCATCCATACCCCCGCCGGGGAACAGGTGCTGGATTTCGGCCAGAACATGGCCGGCGTCATCCGCTTCACCAGCCGCCTCCCGAAAGGCGAAACCATCCGGATCCAGACCGGTGAAGTCCTGCAGCAGGGCAATTTCTACCGGGACAACCTGCGGTCGGCCAAATCCGAATTCGTCTACACCTCCGACGGCGCCGTGAAGGAGATCGAGCCCATGTTCACCTTCTTCGGCTTCCGCTACGCGAAGGTGGAAAGCCCGGAACCCGTAAACCCGGAAGACTTTACGGCCCTCTGCCTCTCCTCGGATCTCCGGGAAACCCTGGAGGTCGATACCAGCAATGAAAAACTCAACCGCCTGATGAAAAACAGCCTGTGGGGCCAGCGCAGCAATTTCCTGGACGTCCCCACCGACTGCCCGCAGCGGGACGAACGCCTGGGCTGGACAGCCGATACCCAGGTCTTCGTGAACACCGCCTGCTACCAGATGGACTGCCGGGATTTCTACCGGAAGTATATGCGGGACCTGCGGGAAGACCAGGTCAGGTATTACGGCGGGGATATCGCCGCCTACAGTCCCTCCCTGAAGGGTGAAGCCATCCACGGCGGCGCTGTCTGGGCCGACGCGGGCACCATCATCCCCTGGAACGTCTGGATGAATTACGGGGATGAAACGCTGCTGCGGGAAACCTATCCCATGATGCGGGACTATACGGAAACCCTGATCGCCGCGGATAAACAGGCAGGCGGCACCCACACTGTTTTCCACTCCTTCACATTCGGCGACTGGCTGGCCCAGGACGGCATGACGCCCCAGAGCCTGAAGGGCGGAACAGACGATGCCTTCATCCAGGGAATCTACTATATGAACAGCGTGAACCTGACCGCCCGGGCCGCGGAAGCGCTGGGTGAAAAAGCAGACGCGGAGCGCTATTCCGCCCTGGCGAAGGAAATCCGGGAAGCGCTGCTGGATGAATACTTCTCCCCCAACGGCAACCTGACGGTGGATACCCAGGCCGGCTACGTCCTTTCGCTTTATTATGGCGTCTTCCGCGACCGGGAAAAGCTGGTCGCCGGTTTCCGCCGCCGCCTGCAGAAGGATTTCTTCCGGATCAAATGCGGTTTCACCGGCGCCCCGCTGATGCTGCCGGTGCTGCTGGACAACGGACTGACAGATATCGCCTACCGGATGCTCCTGACGGAGGAATTCCCGGGATGGCTCTATTCCGTGAACCTGGGGGCCACCACCATCTGGGAGCGGTGGAACAGCCTGGAGGCGGACGGCACCATTTCCGGCACCGGCATGAACAGCCTGAACCATTACGCCTACGGTTCCGTCTGCGAGGCAGTCTACAGCCGGATCATGGGCCTGCGGAACGCGGCGCCCGGCTGGAAGAAGGCGCTGATCGCGCCGAAGATCAACGGAAAGCTGCACCACGCCTCCATCCGCTTTGATTCCCCCGCCGGCCGCTGGGAAGTCGCCTGGAAGATCCATGGGGACGGAAAGGTCACCCTGCGAGCCGTCGTTCCGGAAGGGGCTTCCGCCCGCGTGATCCTTCCGGACCATCCGGAAGGCCTGGAGGCGGACCTGGAAAGCGGCGAGCATGAATGGACCTGGACGCCGACCGCGGATTACCTGCATCCCTTCAGCGTGGAAAGCCGGATGATGGACCTGCTGGACAACCCGGATGCGGCGGAGATCGTGAAGTCCGCTGAACCGACGCTGTATTATGCCTGCCAGGGATATGACAACGAAATGCGCGTCATGCCCCCGATGCAGGTGGCCGTCGTCATGCCCCTGAACCGGGAGGCAATCCAGGGCATGGATCCCCTCCTGCGCAAAGTATGCATTTAATTACCCGGAAAGGAGTCCTGCCGGATGAAACAGATCCTGCTTCCTGACCAGTGGTCATTTGCCTGGCTGGAGAACGTGCCCGCGGAGCTTCCGGACGTGCTTCCGGACAGTCTTCCCGTCGGCGTTCCCGTAACCCTTCCCCATGTCTTTTCCCGGGACGGCCGCCCCTGCCGGGGCGTCGGCCTGTATTCCCGCATCCTGCAGGGGGATCCTTCCCGGAAGGCGGGGTACCTCTCCTTTGAGGCGGTGGACCAGTGCTGCCGGGTCTTTATCGACGGCGCACCCGCCGGCCGCCACGAAGGGGGCTATTCCCGTTTCCGCGTCCCGGTTCCGGCGGAAGCCCTGCGGAAGGACCGGTTCCGGGTGGACGTGATGGCGGATAACCGGCTGAACGAGCACGTCAGCCCCCATTTCGGCGATTTTACCGTCTTCGGCGGCATCCCCCGGCCGGTTTCCCTGATCCTCTGTGAAGAAACCCGTTTCGACCGGGCGTATTTCGGAACGGACGGCCTGGTTCTCCGGACCGCAATCGATGAAGCCGGGGACGGAATCATCAATGCGGAGCCCCATGTGATCGGCGGGGAAAACGCTTCCCTGCAGGTCTCCATCCTGGATCCACATGGAAACCGGGTCATTCAGGATGAATATCCCTGCGGACAGCCGTTTGCCCTCCGGGTTCCCTCCCCGGTCCGCTGGAACGGCCGCGAAAATCCTGCCCTGTATACCGTTGAAACAGAACTGACCATAAACCATGAGACTATGGACCGGGGTTCCCTGGCGATCGGTTTCCGCAGCCTGGAAGCGGACGGATCCGGTTTCCGGCTGAACGGAAAGCCCTGTTTCCTTCGCGGCGTGGCAAAGCACCAGGACCGGGCCGGTTCCATGACGGCCGCCTCCCCGGAGGAGATCGCGGAAGACTTTGACCGGATCGACGAAATCGGCGCCAACGCCGTCCGCCTTTCCCATTACCAGCATCCCCAATCCGCTTATGACGAGTGCGACCGCCGCGGCCTGCTGGCCTGGGCGGAAATCCCCATGCTGAAAATGACGGGGGATCCGGCCCTGCAGGAAAACGCCTTGCAGCAGCTGACGGAACTGGTCCTGCAGAATATCCATCACCCTTCCGTCTTCTGCTGGGGCATCCAGAATGAAATCGCCATGTTCAAAGACGCCCCGTATATGCATGAAAACTGCCGGCAGCTTCATTACCTGGCAAAGCGGCTGGATCCGGATCGTCTCTCCGCCTGCGCCAATCTCTATCCCCTCAAGCCGGCCAGCAAGCTCAACGGGATTACCGATATTACCGGCTACAACGTTTACTTCGGCTGGTACTACGGGGAAATGGGAGATTACGGTGCCTGGCTGGACCGTTTCCATGAGGCGCAGCCCGCCGTTGCCCTGGGCATCACCGAATACGGCGTGGACGCCAACCTTGCCCTGCATTCCGAAGATCCGAAGGTGAAGGACTATTCGGAGGAATACCAGGCCCTTTGGCATGAAACGGTTTATCCGCAGATTGCCGCCCGTCCCTGGCTGTGGGGCAGCTTCATCTGGAACATGTTCGATTTTTCCAGCGACCGGCGGGATGAGGGCGGCCAGAAGGGCATCAATGCCAAGGGCCTGGTGACCCACGACCGGAAAACCCGCAAGGATGCGTTTTATTACTATAAATCCAGGTGGTCGGATGAGCCTTTCCTCCACCTGTGCGCAAAGCGGTTCACCCGCCGCGCTTCGGAGAGCATCGATGTGAAATGCTACACGAACCGGTCCTCCGTGACCCTCTCCGTCAACGGCACGCCTTTCGGCGAGGTCCGGGTGAAAAACGGCACCGCGCTGTTCCGGTATGTCCCGCTGCAGATGGGACCGAACGAAATGGAAGTAACGGCAGGCGCCTGCCGGGATGCCTTCACCTTTGAACGCACTGCGGAGCCGGATCCTTCCTATCGCCTGCCCGAAGCCGAGGGCGGCCCGGTCCGCAACTGGTTCCTGGCGGAGGACGATTACCGGCGGGAAGGATATTTTTCCATCGAAGATACCGCCAACGACCTGCTGGAGGATCCGGAAGCCCGGAAAGTCCTGGAAGCGTATATTCCCGCCCTCGTCCGCGTCATGACGGAGCAGAACGTCATCCCCCTGGGGCTGACCATGAAAAGCATCCTCAGCCACGATCCGGACGAATCCCTGGACCTGAAGAAGCTGAACGGAGAACTGAACAGCATCCCAAACCGGTAAGGTGAAAGGAGATTTCCCCAATGAAGCGCGCTGAAATCCTGGCAAGGATCGGACTGGATATTCCCCCGGCTTCCCGGGTCCGCGTGATTGTGGACACGGACGCGAAAAACGAGGCGGATGACCAGTACGCCATCATGCACCACCTGCTGACGCCCATGTTTGATGTCTGCGGGATCATCGCCACGCATTTTGAACAGAAGGCCGGCTATACCGGCCGGTCCATGGAAAAGAGCTATAAAGAAATTGAAAAGCTTCTTTCACTTGCGCAAATGGAGGACGTACCCTTCTTCCGGGGCTGCGTCTCTCCCCTGAAGGATGTCCATGACGCGCCGGATGCCGAGGGCGTCCGGCACATTATCCGGGAAGCCCGCAAGCCGGGCAAGCTGTACATCGCGGTACAGGGCGCCATGACCAATGTAGCCGCCGCCCTGAACGCGGCGCCGGATATCGGGGAAAACATCGTTGTGCTCTGGAACGGCGGCGGGCCCTATCCGGAAGGCCGTTCCGAATTCAATGTCCAGCAGGATCCGGAAGCGGCCCGGGCGCTGCTCCGGAGCAGCGCCGAAGTCTGGCAGACACCCCAGGATGTCTACTGCACCCTGGAAGTCTCCCTGGCGGAGCTGAAACGCCGGGTTTATCCCTGCGGCGAATTGGGCCGCTACCTGTATCAGCAGCTGGTGGAGGAAAACCATGTGGAATATAACCCCGGTTTCCTTCTCCGTTCCGGGGAGAACTGGGTCCTGGGTGACAACACGACGATTGCGGTGCTCCTCATGAACCGCTGGCGCGGAAACTGGCATATGGAACACGCCCCGGTTATCCGGGAGGACCTGGCCTATGAAGCCAACCCGGAAGGAAGGCTTATCCGTGTGTACGACAGTATCGACGTCCGCATGACGCTGGAAGACCTGTTCAGCAAGCTGGAGCTGGCCTATTCCTGATCATGCCGTTTCCACCGTATATTTTTTTGTCCCTGTCTCCTGCCTCCGTTCACTGCCGTCCGGCAGGCGTACGGAGGCGCTGCAGTTTACAGGGACCGTAACGGTAAAAACAGTCTTTCCGCCCTGTCTTTCCCATCTGCTTGCAATCCGTCCATAAATGCTTTCATATGCCGCCTCCGCATACGTCAGATGCCCGCCGGGCCGCGGAGCGACGGTAAAATGGTTCTCGCCGTCCACCCGGATCCCGCAGCAGGTATCAAACAGCCATTCGCAGACAGCGCCCTTGGAGTAGTGGTTCAGGGAGCAGATGCCGCTGTCGGACTTCGGCCCTTCCCAGCCCTCCCAGATCGTCATGGCCCCGCTCTTCGGCATGGACAGCCATCCGGGAATCTCCTCGTTCTCCAGCAGGCGGTAGGCGTATTCAATATCCATATCCGCCAGTACATAGAGGATCATCGGGGTGGAAAGGAAGCCCGTCCCCAGCCGCCATCCGTAATTGTCCAGTGCTTTGATCAGCCGCTCCTTTGCGAAGGCTGTCTGTTTTTCATCCAGCAGGTTCATATACAGCGGACGCACCAGCTTTGCCTGGCGGTCTGTGTCCAGGGAAAACCGTGGTTTTTCGACCATTTCCCGGTAGGCTTTCCTTGCGCCTTCCGAATACTCGCGAAGCATCGGCAGTGGCTCCGTCTTTCCCAGGGCATCACAGATTTCCGCCATAATCCCCAGCACCCACGCCGTGTAGGCGGTGGATTCCTCCGGATGCGGAAGCGCGAAATCCGTCCATACGAACGCTTTCACATCGTTCGGTTCCGCCCATTCGCCGTAGGACTGCCCGGCGTTCACCGCGTATTTCCGGTTCGCATGTGCAATCCCAAGTGGCCTGGCATATACGCCGCCCGGTTTCCCGCAGCGGGAAATCATGAACTTCGCGTAGCGAAGCATGTTGTCGTAGTTGTCTTCCAGGATCCGCCTGTCGCCGTATTTTTTCCAGAAACGGTACGGCATCAGGATCCCTACGTCCGCCCAGCCCACGGAACCGTTCATGGTATTCATGAACCAGTCCTCGTTGGCGAAGGGCGCGATCTGGGGCAGCTTCCCGTTCTTCCACTGCCGGTCGAACACATCCCGCAGGTGTTTCCGGGCGAACGCGGCGTAATCCGCCAGGTAGCTGGCCGTTCCGAAAAACACCTGGCTGTCGCCGGTCCATCCCATCCTCTCCCGCGTCGGGCAGTCGGAGGGAATATCCGTGGAGTTGGATTTCAGCGACCATTCCGTCGCCCTGTAGAACTGGTTTACCAGCGGATTGGAGCAGTCAAAGGAGGATGTGAAGGGAAAATCCGAATACAGGGCGATCTGGGTAAAATCTTCCGGTTTAAACGGGATATCCGTTTCAACCAGCGCGTACTGGAATCCGCCGTAGAAGAATTTCGGCCTGTATTCGTTGACGCCGTCCCTGCAGGTATAGGTGAATTCCTGCAGCGGGGACAGTTTCCCTTTATGCGTGCACTGGATGTTCTTCTGGGTGAATTCGCCCGCGTCATCCAGCATCTCGCCCAGGCGGATATGAACGGTCTGCCCCTTCTTCGCCTCCAGCCGGAACGCCAGGTATCCGCACAGGTTCTGCGGAAACTTCAGCACGGTTTTCCCGGCAGGCGTCGTGATCTTTTCCGCCGGCCTGAACTGTTCATGCTCCGTCACAAAAACATTGTTGGAAGCGGTCAGCGGCACTTTGACCGGGCTCAGCTTCGCTTTCCCTGAATAGGTCGGGACCCTGTTCGCGTCCACGATTTCCCCGTCTTCGTTGTCTGCAAACCGGATGGGGCCGTCGTTGCTCCACTCCCAGCTGCCGTCCGTGATGACGGTCTGCGTTTTCCCGCCGGCTTCAGTGATCTCCAGCTGGGCGATCAGGCGCGTCACGGTCCCGTAGGTGCAGGTGCGTCCCTTGGCGCCGCTGGATCCGCGGTACCAGCCGTCCGCCAGCTCCGCCGTCAGCGTGTTTTCCCCGCTTCGGACCAGGCCTGTCACGTCATAGGCCTGGTACTGGACACGCTTGCGGTAGTCTGTGGATCCGGGGGCCAGGATGAAGTTCCCGACCCGTTCCCCGTTGATCCGGGCTTCATATTCCCCGAGGGCGGAAATGTACAGGCGGGCTTTTTCAACGTTTCCGGCCTTAAATGTCTTCCGGAAGCAGTCCACCGGATAGCGTTCATTTTTGTTCGGGATATAGCCGCCTGTGATCCACTGTGCTTTCCATTCCGAAATCCCCGTTTCGAAGAACGCCTCGCTCCATTCCCCGGGCTGATCGTTTTCATCCCACAGGCGGATCTTCCACTTCACCCGTTCCCGGTCGGAAAGTGTTTCCGGGTAGTCCGCGTGCATGGAGGAACAGGCGACTTTGCCGCTGTCCCATTTTTCGGTGACGATCTGGTATGCGGTCTGCTTCAGGTTTCCTTCGCAGATCCACATCAGGCGGGGGTGTTGGATATCAATCCCGACCGGATCGGCCAGGTATTCTGTCCGCAGGTTTGCCGCCTTCATTTCCCGCCCTCCTCCGTCAGTTTCTTTGCCATCCTGAAAATGCGTGTAGCGTTGACCGTCAGCTGCTGCCTGGTTACGGTGCCTTCCTTCAGTCCGTCCAGCATCGCCTGCAGGTCGCGCGGGCCGCCCGGCATCACCAGGTCGCCTCCGGCTGCGGCAATCCTGGCCGCGTCCGGCACGGGATACTTTTTCTTTCCGAAGTACATGGCGCTGATCATCCAGTCGGTCATCACGATGCCCCGGAAACCGAATTCCGCGCGAAGGATATCTTCAACCAGGTCACGGCGTTCAGAGGTATGCGTCCCGTTCAGCAGGTTGTAGGAAGTCATCAGCGCATGGGGCTGGCTTTCCTTTACGGTAATCTCAAAGCCGCGCAAATAGAGTTCCCGCATCGCCCGTTCGCTGACGTGGCTGTTGCTTCCGTAGCGGTTCGTTTCCTGGTTGTTGGCTGCAAAATGCTTGACCGTCGTTCCGCGGCCCGGATGCTTCTGGACGCCGCGGGTCACGGCCGCCGCGAACCGCCCGGAGACCAGCGGATCCTCGGAATAATACTCATAGTTCCGCCCGCAGCGGATATCCCGGTGGATGTTCAGCGCCGGCGCCAGCCAGAGATGAATGCCGAAGCGCTCCATCTCGTCGCCCACCAGGTCGCCGCACTGCTCCGCAAAGTCCAGGTTCCAGCTCTGTGCCAGGGCTGTACCGACCGGGATCGCTGTGCAGTTCTGTTCCAGGATCTCTCCTTTGATTTTCCTGTCCCCGGAAAAACGGTTCATGAAGAAAGCCGCGGGCGCCGGCATCAGTTCCATCACGCTCTCCGGCATACTGCTCCCGATTCCGTGCACGCCGTTTTCATCCCTTGTATACTGCCGGTTCAGCCGCAGGCCTGCAGGTCCGTCCGCCATCACAAGCGCCGGAATTCCTTTGTCCTTCAGGCTGTTCACAGTTTCGCCCGCAGATCCGGCTACGGCCTGTCCGGCGGCGCCGATGACGCTCACGGATCCCCTGCGTTTGAATGCACCGATATTCATCAGGCACAGTTCTTCATCGCTCAATGCTTCCACGACGGGATCCGTTTCTTCGGGAAGGGTATAGTTTACTGTATCCGTTTCGAATACGGAAGCACGGACCGGGATTACCGGCACTTCCCCGTTTTCCGCTTCTCTGCGCGAGTCCGGTTTCCAGTCGGGGCGTTCCGGTTTTCCGAGGCAGTTTTTGACCTGCCTAGTTACTGCTTCCGTATCCAGGCGCAGGATCGCCGCGGCTTTTGTGTCCCGGCTGGAAGTGCCGGCCCGCAGCACATAGTCGCCCGGCTCCAGGATCCATGCTGCCCGCGCCGCGTCATAGGAAGCCAGGTCCCGTATATCGAAGGCCAGGGTCAGCTCCTGTGCTTCACCCGGCTTCAGCTCGTCCGTCTTTTCAAATGCGGCCAGCACCTGGTACGGCTGGTCCAGCCTGCCTGCGGGCTTGGATACATAAAGCTGCACAACTTCTTTCCCGGGACGGCCCCCGATGTTTTTCACCGGGATGCTGACGCGGATCCTGCCGGCGTCTTCGTCCGTTTTCGCTGTGCCAAGCTCGAACCGGGTATAGCCCAGGCCGAATCCGAACGGGAATAGCGGCTGCCTGCCGGTGCTGTCAAAATACCGGTAACCGACGTAAATGCCTTCCGTATAGTGGGTATCATACCGGTCGCCGAAATCGCCGGCCGCCGGATGATCCTCCCAGGCAAACCAGGTTGTGGTCAGTTTGCCGGAAGGCACACTTTTCCCGAGGATGATGTCCGCAAGGATATGTCCGGTCTCCCCGCCCAGCTGGCTGATCAGCAGGATATTCCGGACTTCCGCGACCGATGAAAGGTCGATCACGCCGCCCACATTCAGCACCAGCAAAAACTTCGTGTACTTCCGGTTGAGGGCAAGGATATCCCGTTTTTCGGTTTCGGTCAGCAGGATATCGCCGGGTACCGGTTTCCGGTCCGACCCTTCACCGGAGATCCGTGCCAGGACATAGATGGCGGCATCCCCGGCCGCATCCGGCGGAAGATCGTATTCTGCCTCCGGCATCACGGCTCCCATGCTGTCCAGGATCGCCAGCGTCCCACGCTTCAGCGCCGAACGTTTCAGCCCGCGGATAAAGCGTTTCTTTTCCTCCGTCCGGATTTCCCCGTAGCGGTCCATCCATACTTTGCTCGTAATCCGGAATCCGGCGGCTTCCAGTCCGTCCTCCGCGGTCGCAAAAGTACGGGAATTGACTTCACCGGAGCCTGTTCCGCCTTTAACCGTAAGCCTTGCGCCGCTTCCGTAGAGCGCCAGGTCACAGGGACCGTCCAGCGGAAATGAACCGTCCGACTTCATCAGGACCGCGCATTCCGCGCCGAAGCGCCGCAGGATTTCACTGTGTTCTCTTTCGTAATCCTTCATTTCCGCATCTCCTTTGGCGTGTTTCTCAGGTTTTTTCATGCCGGGCTTTGATTTCGGCCTGCTCCTGCGGAAGGTTCTTTTCGACCTTCAGGAAGAACAAAAGGACAAAGGCAATGATGCTTGTGAATACCTCAAGTCCGACAAAGGCGAAGGAGATCACCCAGTTTACGTTGTCCGGCTGCTGCATGGCCACCGTCAGGACGCCGTCAGCGGCCGGCTTCAGGCTTTCAAGGGCAACCTGGGCCGTCCATCCGTTTGAAGCGATAACGGAAGTGGCTTCGGATACGCTCCCCGCCGTAATCGGCGCCAGGTAGCCAGCCCTGGCAAGCAGCCAGTTGAACACCCCTGTCATAACGCCGACCATGGCCACCGCGATGATGTTGTAGATCGACATGGCTGTTCCATCGATCCGGTCGTTGCTCTTCCATTCAAGGTGATCCAGGCAGTCGGCAAACAGCGCCATGAACACATAGGATCCGGGCAGGCCGCCCATGTTTTTGATAAACTGTCCGATCAGGACGATCACCAGGTTCTTCGGGAACATCCAGCAGATCATGGATCCGATCGCGATCAGAGTACAGCCCACCATGGTTACTTTTCTTTTCCCGAATTTCTTGGCCAGCGGCCACACCGCGAAAATGCCGATACCCATCGGGATACCGCCGATCACAGAAACCAGCATCTGGGTTATTCCGTCGTTATAGGTTCCAAGAACGTAATTGCAGTAATAGACAAGTCCGAGGTTTTTGATCACGGTACCGATTGTGGTGACAAGGAAGTAACCGTAGATCAGAAGCATATATTTGTCTGTAAACAGGGTCTTCATCTGTTCCCTGAATGGCTGTTTTACCTTTTCGCTGTCTGAGGCTTCCTCGGTAATCCGCTCCTTGGTAAAGAAATACTCCAGCAATGTCAGCGGCAACGCGAAGATCGAAAGAACCGACATGAGCAGGATCCATTTGGATTTGTCCACGCCGATCATCGGCATGATCACCATGGGGAATACCAGCGCCACCAGGATTCCGCTCATCATGATGGTCGTAATCTGGTTAAATACGCTCAGGCCTCCGCGTGCTGTGCTGTCGCGGGTGGAAAGCGGTACCATCAGGCCATGGCTCATGTTGAAGATTGTATAGGCAAAGGAGTAGAACAGATTGTAGGATACCATAACCCAGATAACTTTTACTGTATCGCTCCCGTTGGGAACAGTAAAAAGCAGGATGCCTGTCACCGGCAGCAGGAATGCGGAAAGCAGCAGCCACGGGCGGGCCTTGCCTTGCCTGGTTTTTGTCCGGTCAATGATCTGGCCCATCACAATATTGGTAATCGCGTCAATAACCTTTGAGATGATCGGGAAGATCGCCAGGAAAAGGCCATTCCACAGCGGCGTCAGGTTCAGCACGTCTGTGTAATAGACGTTCAGGTAAGTTGCAAGCACGGCGTTCAGCAGCAGGGCGCCTGCCGGTCCCAGCAGATAGCCCAGCCACTTCTCGGATTTTGTGACCGTTTCGCTCTTTACACGGCTGTTGAAGATAGGGGCGGAAAGCTTCTCCATAAGGGTGGCTCCTTTCGCGGTCGACTGGAACAGGGGTGGTTTTTTTGCTCTTCTGCCTTGATTATAGCAGATTTCAGGAGTTCAGTCTTGTAAATTTGTCGCAATCTCTTTATAATTGTCGCATATTGGAGGTGCCTCATGAAAAAAGAAGACCTGGTCTATTTATGTACGATCATCGGCAACCTGTCCGGGATCCCTGTACGCCTGTATAAAAACGGCCAATTGTGTTTCCGGCACAGTATCGTCTCTCTTCCAAAGGATCCTGTCCTGCTGGAGAAAAAAGAGATCTCCGTTCCGAATGAACATATCCTTTTCCATGTTACGCCCGGCTTTTTCTACTACGGCACGGTCTGCAGCGGTGAATACCGGATCGTCATCGGTCCCAGCCGTCAGGCCGCCGCCCAGGACCAGGAGCTGAAAGACATGGCTTTTGAACTGGGCCTGGCTGCGGATGATGTCAGCGATTTTATCTCCGGAATGAAACAGATCCTGCGTCTTCCCCTGGAAAGCCTGATGCAGATGATGTGCGCCGTCAATTTTATGGTCAATCATGAAAAGATTACCCTGAATGACCTGATCGGAGGAGAAAACACCCTCGAACTGGAAAAAAAGCGTTCGGAGGAACGGCTTTCAGAAAAAACCGTACCGCCGGAAGAACTGCATAATACGCTGGCGATTGAACAGACAATCATGAATATCATCCGCAAAGGGGACGTCGCCGCCCTGGAGGCCTTCGCCCAGGATGCTCCGGCGGTTCGCCCGGGCATGATGGCCCGGGAACAGCTTCGGCAGGTCAAAAACACCTTTATCGTCACAGCCGCGGAAGCCAGCCGGGCAGCGATCCGCGGCGGAATGGATGTGGAGGATGCCCTGACTTCCAGCGACGCCTATATCCGGGAATGTGAAATGCTCACCGATGAAAGCCAGATCACCCGGCTGCAGTACGATATGATCCTGTTCTACACGCAGCAGGTGCAGCGGATCCGTCACGGAAACCATGCATCGGAGCTGGTAAAAAACGTGGCAAACTATATCCAGCATCATCTGTCCGAAACCATCACAACCGGACAGATTGCCGACCATCTGTTCCTGAGTCGCCAGCATCTGTCCCGCAGGTTCACGCAGGAAGCAGGCGTTCCCCTGGCCGCCTTTGTGCGCAACGAAAAAATCGAAGAAGGCAAGCGCCTTCTCCGGTATACGGACAGGTCCGTTTCTGTCATCGCCGCTTATCTCGGTTTTTCCAGCCAGGGGCATTTTTCCAAAGTGTTCAAGGAAACAACCGGCATGACGCCGGGCGAGTATCGGGAAAAGAAGCGCAGGTGATCCGTTTCCATCCGGCACCGTCAGGCAGCCGGATCCTCCGCCTGGGTTTCATTCAGGAGGAACTGCAGCAGGCGTTCCTGGAAATCGTGATAGCACGGCTTCTCCAGGAAAACCACATGCGATCCGCCGGGAATGATTTCCAGGGCGGAACCCTCCGGCAGGTCCTCCAGGCACCGGTTGACCAGGTCATAGTCCAGGTAGGGATCCCGGTCGCCGCAGATGACCAGGGTCGGCGTACGGATCTGTTTAAGGTCGATCAGGATATTGGAAGGATCCACACAGATATCCCTCCGGCCCCCGTTGGGGCTCGATTCCCCGTCGTAATGCCAGCAGCCTGAGCAGAACAGTTCAATAACTTCCGGTTCGGTAACGGACGTGTTAAAGGAGCCGTCCGGGGCTCGCTGGAAATCGTCCGCGGCGTGTTCCCAGGTATTATGGTGGAACGGTTCCGTCACTTCATATGCACCGATCCCGCACAGGATCGGCGCGTACAGGACCAGCCTGCCGATCATCTCCGGATGCGCCGCCGCGAACCGGCCGGTTGTCACGGTGCCCCAGCTCCAGCCCAGCAGGTCTATTGTCTCCTGCCCGGTTTCACGGATGATCCTTTCCGCCGCCGCGCGGATATCCTCCGCGGCATAATCGGAATCCACCGCGAAGCCGTCCCCGACCTCCCCGGATCTTCCGAATCCCGCGATATCCAGCTGCCACACGCCGTATCCGTTCCGGGCCAGGTACCGTACGAGGCTGTAGTCCAGGTAATCGATATCGAACTCATGGGAGGAATAGGTCACTCCGTGAACCAGCAGGATCTGCTTCTGCGGCTGTGTTCCGCTGAGCACGGTTTGCGACAGGTACAGCGCTGTCCCCTTTCGTTCAAGGGGACAGACGGTCTGTGTATATTCCGTTTTATCCGCTGATGCGTTTGTTCCCGGAAGCATCGCGGAAACAGATATGAACAATGCGAGCAAAAGAGCGAATTTCCTGTATTTCATCCATGGCCCTCCGGTGATCAGTCACTGAACGGATTCCCGGTTAAATCTTGTCCTCGCCCTTCCGGATCCGGTGGGTCTTGCCGTCGCTGCCGAGGTAGGTGTTCTCGCCGGAATAGGGTTTCAGCTTTCCGGAGGAAATCATTTCGACGACGACTTCGGCAATCGCCGGGTCAAACTGGGTGCCGGCGCAGCGTTTGAACTCCCCGATGATCACATCCAGCGAGAAGGGCTCCTTGTACACACGCTTGGACGCCATGGCGTCGAAGCAGTCCGCGCAGCAGATGATCCTGGCGATATACGGGATATTTTCGCCGCTGAGGCCTTCCGGATAGCCGCTCCCGTCGTATTTCTCGTGATGGGATTTTGCGCCTTCAACGATCTGCGGAATCGTCGAAATGCCCTTCAGGATTTCGGCTCCGCGGGTCGTATGGCTCTTCATCACCTTGAACTCCTCATCCGTCAGCCTGCCCGGCTTGTTCAGGATGCTGTCAGGAATGGCGATCTTGCCGATGTCGTGCAGCAGGGCGATGTAGTAAATGTTCTCGAGCTCATCCCCGCTCACGCCCATACTTTCGGCAATCTGCCTGGAATAGTAGCCGACGCGGATGGAATGGCCGTTCGTATATTCGTCCTTGGCGTCGATGGTCCGGGCAATGGCCTGGATCGATTCCACCGTGATGTTCTTGTATTCCAGCTGGCGCTTCAGGGACTGCTTCGTCTTGAACCGGATGATCAGGAACGAGATCAGGAACAGCAGCGCGCCCGCTCCCACCAGGACGATGACCCAGAACCACCACTGCTCCATAAAGCTTTTTTCCTTCTCCAGGTGGATCAGGATGTGGTTGGATTCCTGGCCGTATTCGTCTACGACATAGAAATGGAAGTCATAGCTCCCGCCGGGGAGGTTGGTGTAGTAAATACTCCGGTTCTCGTCTGTATAGCTTGTATAGTCGCTGTCCACGCCGTCCAGTTTGTAGTAGGACGTAAACCCGCCGTTCGGCCGGAATCCGAAAATGGAAAGGTTGAAGGCCACACGGGATACATCCTGTCCCAGGCTGATATGATCCCCGTAAAGGGATGTCCCGTCGAGATCAACGGAGGATACGGCGATTTTGACCGGAAGATGGTCTTCGTTTACCATCATGGGCTCGTAGACATAAATGCCGTTGGTGGACTGGAGATAATACTTCATTTCCGATTCATCGTAATACCCGGAGGTGTTGGCGATGATCGGCTGCAGTCCGTTGATCGCGTCGTAGGCTTCGTATTCGGTCAGGCTTTCGCCTTCCAGCGTATCGGTAATGTAGAGCTGGGTCTGGCTCCCGATGACGTATTTATATACGGGTTCGCCGTTTATGTTGTTGTATCTGATCTTTGCAAGCTCAACAATGGAGCCTTTGACATACGGAATCGCGATCTCTTCGGAAACCCCGTCGCCTTTTTCGGGATTTGTCCTGAAGAGCCGGCTGTTCAGCGTGTAATACAGGTAATCCCCGTCCACGAGGAATTTCAGCCGGTTGCCCGTAATGCTCTTTTCCGTCGGAATCTCCGTCACGGTGGTGAAATCATCGTCCACGACAAACAGGCCTTTGGTCTGGTCAAACAGGATCTTTCCGTCCTTCGTCTTGTTGATATACAGGACGTTGGAGCCCGCGTTGATCACGGAAAAAGTTTCACCGTCAAAGCGCATGAGTCCCCTGGAATAGCCGAGGATCAGCGTGTCGCCAAAGCTCCGCATGGAACGGACTTTATCCGTCAGCGTGATGTCCGGGTCGTTCACAAGCGTCCCCAGGTGGCTGCTGATATAGTCGTAATCATAGATCACAACCTGTTCCGTTTCCGGGTCATATTCCACCAGGCCGATGTTGGTGACGGCAAAGCAGACCTTGTCCCTGAAAACTTCCACATCTTTCGGGGAAAAAGTGAACGAATAACCGCTGTCGCCCTTGGCCTTGCCTTCTTCATTCCTGCGCGCGGCGTACTCGTCGATGGTCTGCATGAGGGTATTGTCCGGCAGGATGACCTTGCGGGTCAGGTCGTACATATAGATCCTGTTGGAGCAGACAATATACAGGATGTTTCCGTACCGTTCCACCGCGTAGACGTTCCTGTCGTATGCGGGAGGCTCATTCAGGGTATGCCAGATCTCATCGTCATACAGCAGTTCGCTCAGGGCGTTCCTGGTAATAATGGAGACGCCCGAGGTGCCGATGAAATGCGAGGCTACCCAGAGGTTGCCCTGGTAGTCCACCATCAGGTCCAGCAGCTGGCTCTTGTTGTCCAGGTTCCCCGCCAGGGTGATGGCCGGTTCGCCCGTACTGAAATCAATGATGTAGATACCGTCCTTCTCGCAGGCCGCAAACAGGATCTGGTCCGCTTCGGAATACAGGAGCTTGTTGACCTGGTCCGGAATGGTGATTTCATCGAGGAAGGTCCCGCTTTCCATGTCGTACCGGTAAATGATCCCGGTGTCTTCCACGATGTACAGGATGGTGCTGTGGGAGTACAGCTCCAGGATTTTTGAATTCTGCAGGATTTCGTTTCCGGCCTGGTCGCAGATTCCTTCCTCTGTCTGGTAGTAATACTTTCCCTTCCCGTTCCCGGGCGCGAAATCGTAGATGGCTTTCCCTTCCGTTCCCGGAATGGTGCTTTGCGTGCCGGCCGCGAGATCGTAAACGATGCCGCCTTCTTCCCGGGTGCAGATATACAGCAGGTCGCTCTTTTCATCCAGGACGATGTCGCTGATCGTGCCGTTCACCGTGACCAGCGGTTCGAAATGGTAATCCCTGTAAACGAAAAGGTGGTCGGATGTAGCGACGTACAGCACATTGCCCTTGGCCGCCAGGGCGGACACATTGATAATGTTGTATTCCTTTCCGTCGTATGTAAAGTTCTTGTAGGTCACAAATTCCTTGGAATCATACCGTGTCAGCCCGGAATACTGGGCGATCCAGACATATCCGTCCTCCGTCTGGCACAGGGCCTCCGCACCGGAGACCTCCAGGTTTACGGGAATCTCCGTCTTGTTGCTCATATAGGACGCCCGGGCCGTCTGCCCGCAGGCAAAAAAAGCGGCATACACAACCAGGCAGGTCAGTATCCAGCGCAAAACAGGTTTCTTCATTCTTTCCACCATGGACCTCATGGCTCCTTCCCCTTGCGTTGCGGCGGTTCCGGTAAGCATCCGGACCGGCAAACCGGATTCAGAGTTATACAGATGATATAATACAACATAACGCCCAAAAAAGAAATAAATTTTTCAGTCCCGGCAGGAGAATATAAAAATGGAACCCTTGAAAACCAGGGGCTCGGTGTGCGGGAAACAGGACTTAATTCCATCCCGGACGGTGAGGGATTTCTGAAGGATTATGGAACACCGGCTAATCCTGTATCCGTATCGTAGTATTCGGGGAATACAAGACCGTTGAGGACCCAGATATCCGAAAGGTCGGGTTCGCCTTTTTCATTAACGCGGCAGACAAGATAATCCCCGCCGCCATGGGGTGCATTGGGCAGATTCGTATGCAGTTCATCTCCCCAGGCTGTTTCCACAGTGACGGAAACATCCGGCGGAACATGCATGGCATAGTATGTTTCCGGCTCTGCCCGGGTGACCAGGTCAATCCAGGTATCCCTGTCAGCGAAATCCTCTTCATGGATCCCGCTCCCGTCCGGTTTTGTATAGGTTGAAATGACTTTTGGCAGTTTTGATGTCCACATCTCACCGAATACCCCTTTCAGGATTACGGTAATGCCGTCGTCCGTCACGGTATAATCAACGACTTCCAGTTCGTTGTGGAAAGATGTTTCCCCGGAAACCATCTCAGCCTGGACGCTGTATTCCTTTTTCCCTGTGAGAAACCACTTTTCATGCCCCTGCGCCAGGTATTCTTCCAGCGTCAGGACGGTCTGTTCAGATGCATATACAATTTCCGGTGATTCCGCGCAGGCCAGTGCAGTGACTGCTGTCAGCAAAAAGACCAGTATTTTCATCCAGGCCTTCCTGTTCATATACAATCCTCCGTATATTCCTTAAAACAATAACCGGGCCGGTCACCTGCCTGTATTCCTTTCCGCCCATTCGTTTTTAAGCAGTCTGTACTCGAGCCGGGTCTTCATTTTTCCGTCATGCCACTCATAATCCAGGTGCTCTGCTTCTTTGATCAGGCCATTTTTCTGCATTACTCTTTCTGAACCGATGTTTTCCGCAAGGCAGCCGGTTGTAACCCGGTATACGTTATCAACGGTAAATGCGTATTCCAGCACTTTTTGCAGCGCTTCGGACGTGTATCCGTTCCCCCAGAACCGGGGATAGGTGAAATAGCCCAGATGGACCATCTTCCCGGCCGGGGTTTCATCAGTGACCGTGTATCCGATGCTTCCGACCTGTTCATGGCTGTCTTTCAGTTCCATATGAAGAAAGTAGTATTTGCGGTTTGTTTGCTTCATGTCATCAAGAACATCTTCGAATTCGGCTCTGCCCGCATCAATGGATTCTAATCTGATGTCCTGCATATAATACATTGTCCGGTCATCTGTTTTCAGCCTGCAATATGCTTCAAAATCGTTTTCGGTATAGTCCCGCAGAATAAGCCGTTCCGTTTCCAGGCGTATGGCTTTCTTTGTTTTATCCGCCATGGAAAAGAAACTTTTTCCTTTTTCATATGCTTTCCGGAGATTGATATCCCAGTTCTTTTCACGGAGTTCATTTTCCCTGGACGTACTGTCAAAAACGATAAATTCCGTTTCCCGGGCGCGTCCGAACAGCCTGTCGCCCAGCATCACTTTTTTCATGCTGTCCAGGAGCCCGAACTGTTCGAGCCGTTCAGTCGGATTGCCTGCGGAACAAAGGATGATCGCCTTATCAAGCAATTTCATTGTTTTTTCGCCATATGCAAACCCGTAGGACCATACCCTGTCAAACCAGCCCACCAGCTTTGCCGGGGCTTCCGTCCAGAATACCGGATAGATAAAGGCGATCGCATCCGCCGAATTGATCTTTTCCTGCTCTGCAAGCACATCACTGGCAATATCCGGCGTGTTCCGGTAGTATGCGTCCCTGAGATACTCCTGTTCTGTCATCGTCGGATCAAAATCCATCCTGTAAAGATCCGACAGGATGTATTCATTCCCGGAATCCACAATGCCTTTGATAAACGCGTCGCACATATGCTTTGTAAAAGAATCATCTGACGGATGGCAATATACAATAAATACTTTCATGCCACGACTTCTCCTTCCCTTCTTGTATCCCGGCATACAGCAACTTGCCTCTGAAAACTTCTTTTGTTCTCCGGATCAGCTTCTGTATAAATTCGTTTACATCAAATATGGCAGGTTTCTACATCTCTTGTCCTCTGCAATGCATTTCTGGCCGATATGCTTTGTGATCATTTGCGTATACTTTCAGATCGTAAAACTTTCTTTTTTCAGATCGCAATAGTATCTTCCGCTCTCTGCAGTAAACCTCAGGACACAGTAGTCGGGATCGGTAACCCCGCCCTTATAGAACATAGTGTCTCCCCTGCGCCAGATCATGTCCTTCGTCGCTTGGTCCGTCAGCACTTTCATTTTGCCTTTCAGCATTACACCCGTGTATTTGATCATGCCTTTATGATAGAAGTAAATACAGGCGTTTGGATTATTCATATACTGTTTAACTCTCATGGAAGAAGTGTTTGTCGAGAAATAAAACTGGTGCAGACCATCGGTTTTTCTGGGCCTCAGCATCGCTTTCACATTAGGAAATCCTTCTTCGTCTACAGAGCAGATAAACGCAACCTTTTGCTTCCTGATGAATTCAGCAATTGTCTTTTTGTCCATATTGATCCTCCGTCCCCGGATTCAATCTTCTGTTCACATGCCCAGAATACTGACAGGATAGTACCATGCATTCTCATTCAGCGGTCGTATCTGATCACAGGTATCAATAATCAGTCCGGTTCCGATTTCCATATGGTATTTTGCCAGGACGCTAAAGCTCTTTGCCGGCTTCTTCGGGGAATCACTTTTTTTGATTTCAATCGGCCAGATCACATTTTCCTTTACATAAAGAAGATCAATCTCTTTCTGGTCAATATCCCTGTAATAAAACAGCGATTCTTTCGGATCCTTATTATGGATATAGGCGTTCTTCACCAGTTCACTCACAACATATGTTTCAAAAAACACGCCGCTCATTGCACAGGCTTCCAGCATCTCAGCATTGGGCCATTTGCACAGATACGCGCAAAGCCCCGTATCCATGAAATATACTTTCGGAGCTTTGATGATGCGGTTGGATACATTAGCCATATACGGCTGGAGAATAAAGACAAGTCCGGATGTTTCCAGAATGGATATCCATCTTCTGCACGTTTTAACATCAATGCCGACGCTGGCCGCGATCTGGTCATAATGGAGCTCCTGAGCTGTCCTGAGAGCCAGGATTGACAGAAAATTCCGGAATTGCATTTCGCTGGACGAGGCAATCAGCTTACGGACATCCTTCTCCATATATGTACTGATATAGGATTTGAAATAGGCTTCCCTCTGTGAAACTCCTGTTACGATATCCGGCATTCCACCCTGGAATATGTCGTGAAACACATGCATTCTACTTCTGAAAGCATCCGGCAGTTCTTTCTCCCGCGCAAGCAGCACACTGATCTCCGGCTGGAAAAGCTTCCCCTCTTTTCCGTATTTTTCCGATTGTGATAAAGAGGCCATATCAATCACTCCGCATCGTCCTGCAAGCGATTCGGATATTCCTTCCTGCAGTTCAAAGCGATTGGAACCTGTAAGGATATACATCAGCGATCTGGGTTTGTTTTCTTTCAGCCAGATCAGCCGCTGTCTATCGATCTCTTTCTTGATCTCATCCAGCAAAAGCGGCGCCTTCTGGATCTCATCAATAATCACCGGCCAGCCATAGGTTTCCAGAAACAGTTTCGGGTTCTGAATCGCCAGATTCCTGTCATCCAGATCGTCCAGTGTAACCTTCCGATACTTTTCTCCGAAAAGATAATCAATCGTCGTGGATTTCCCCACCTATCTCGGCCCGTATACAACAATGCAGGGAAAAGATTCCGCAACATCCATGATCATTTTTTCCGCGTTACGATGAATATACATCCTGTTCCTCCGCGTTAATACGATTAAATCGGTATTTCATTCCCTTTTTCATCGCAATTATATATAGAAGGCAGTAATACTGTCAAGTTCCTGTTCTCTCATGCTCTCGAAAAAAAAGCATATTGATTTTTTCGGAGAATTATTGCATTAAGCACCCTGAACATATTCGATGAAAGCCTGCGCTTCCTCAAAGGTCACGAGCCGGGCGGTATACATATACCGTCCCATCTGCGGCCAGTTCATCGGCGGCATTTCCTCCTGCATCATCATCCGGTCCCCGTACCGGGCCATGATTTCCTCATGGGTCCTGGCATAGGTATGCCCGTCCTTTCGGCTGGCATATACACAGTAGAAATGCTCCGCGGATTCTGGAACCTTCCTGGCGTCAAAGGCGACCATATCGGCATAGATCTGATAGACGTCCGTGGAATGGGCAAAGTCCATCATGTCCGGCGTATAACCGCCCGCCGGCCGCATATTTACTTCCAGCGCCGCGAAATCCCCGATCTTCCCGAGACCTTTACGCGCTTTCGTCAGCCGGAAGAATTCCAGGTGCACAAACCGGCGATCCACGCCGAAAGCCTTCACCGTTTTCCGGCCAAACTCCCGCAGCTTTTCAGGAACTTCCGGGCAGGTATAGTACATCAGGTCCAGGTCCTTGTTCACGATATCCATCACCGGGGGCCAGACCGTCATACTCTCAAACAGCGGCTCGCACCGGGAATCCAGGATCGCATCATAGGAGCAGATCTCGCCCTGGATAAACTCCTCCATCACATAAGGCACATCCGGCAGGTCATTATAGAAAGCGTCCAGGTCCGCGTCGTTTTCCAGTTTCCAGGTATGCGTCGCGCCGACGCCCACGTCCGGCTTGGCATTATGGATAATTCGTCAAATGTTATTTCTTTCATCTTTCCCATATCCTGCCAGATCTTTAATGACTTCTCCGGCGATAATCAGGCCGGCAACCGATGGGACAAACGCAGTGGAACCTGGAATATCCCGCCGGACTGTACATTTCCGGGTACCGGGCGGACAGATGCAGTGACTCCGACAGCTGATCGCCGGATCTTCCAGAGGCCTGACCGGCTGTTCTGTAGAGTAAACAACTTTCAGATGTTTGATTTTTCGCTTGCGGCATTCACTTCGGATTACCCGTGCCAGCGGGCAGACAGAAGTCTGATAAATATCCGCCACCCTGAAAGCAGTCGGATCCGTTTTGTTTCCCGCTCCCATAGAGCAGATGATCGGGGTGTCAGATTCCTTTGCCGCTTCAATCAGTGACAGCTTTCCTGTGACCGTATCAATCGCGTCAATCACATAATCGTACTGGGTAAAGTCGAACTGGTCCCGGGTATCGGGCATATAAAACGTTTTGTACGTGTTAACCCTGCAGTCCGGATTGATCTCGTGTACCCGTTCTTCCGCCACATCCACCTTATATTTCCCGACTGTTTTCCGGGTAGCGTGAAGCTGGCGGTTCAGGTTAGTCAGCCTCCGCTTGATCCTTTGCTCAGGCTTCAGGGGTTTCCCTCTGAGCAAAGAATCAGGCTTCCTTCATACATTCCGGTTTGTCGTGGTGTTAGTTCCTGTCAGGCCTGCTGCTTACCCAGAATAAATCCTGCGACAAATAATACGACAGCGATTGAATAAAGCAGAACGGCAAGCTTTGACGGTATTTTCACAATAAGATGATCTGTCAGGATAATACCTGCTGCCAGTACAAGGCCGATTATTGTCGTAATATGCATATTACTGTGCCACCTTTCCTTTTCCCAATATGCGCATTTTGAAAGCGCGAATTTTTCTCATAGCACCTGTCGTATACAGAATTCCCATGATCATCGCCGCAATGGCCAGCCCGATTGTGCCGCCCTTCAGGAATCCGAACCAGAAGGCATCTTCCTTATTTGTCAAAAATTCCATGGCGGCATTCACAAACAGCGCAGCAATCCCGACGATGAAGTAGATCCGTACAATCATCGTATCACGCTGTTTTTCCGCGTTGCTGTATTCCACAACCTGCAGTACGGTTTCTTCGATTTCTTTGTTCATTGGATCCTCACTTTTCCTTTCACCATTAAGCATTTCCCTCAGATCTACCTCATAGAGATCGGCTAGTTCCATGAGCAGATCCAGATCCGGCATGTTGCTTCCTGTCTCCCATCTGGAGACGGTTCTCCTGGAAACATTCAGTTTTTCCGCCAGTTGCTCCTGAGTCACTCCTTTTTCCTTGCGCAGTTCTTTCAGGAATGTTCCGATCTTCTGCAGATCCATATCAGTTCCTCCTTTCGGATACCAATCTACCGGAAAAACCTGTTGGCAAACAGGACATAAAGTGAGCAAAAGTCCCATTGCCACAGATGAGACACAGTGTGTCCCATAAAAAGCGCTTTTGTACAAGCTTTTCACCGTTGCTGAACCATTTCCGCAGATATTCACATTCCATCAGCGTGAATGAATAAGGATGCGCCAGAATGGGTTTCCCGCCCAATGCAATAAACTTAGCCCGTACATACTCATCTGCTCTTTTTCTTGCCGGATAATAATTCCTGAAATCCGCAAAACGCCCGAAACTCGTTGTTTCCGGATGGACCGCTGCCAGTTCTCCTGCAACCTGGAAGGCTTCATCTTCCGGAAGAAGCATAATATTCTTCCAGGGATCTGTTCCCGGGTAATAGTAATGCGTGATATAGAGTCTTTCCATACTGCAGCCGCCTTTTACCGTTTTCCGCTTCTGTTATATGCTGACAGACAGCAGCTGTTTTATACTTTCATCCGTGTAGTCTTTGGATCTGAGGATAATACTTTTATCCGGAAATATCTCTTCGCATATCCGGAGTTCTAAATCCTGGCGATGCCTGAAATGATCGATCAGGTCATCGTCTCCCCGCAGACCGCGGGCCTTGGAATAGGGGCAATCGTTAAAGAATCCAAGCATCATCGGATACCATAATTCGTTTCCCGATGCGTCTGATCTTTCCTTCCGGATGACATCCACATTGACCCTGATATCATCTGCTTTCAGATAGATGATACAGTATTCCTTTCCATTCAGCGCCTCGCGGACAAGCCTGTAAAAAGCTATAATCTCTTCGTCAGGCATCTGCCTGAACAGGATCATGTCTTCCACTGTGTTCTGGAAAATGGAGCATTCAAAGATCATTTTGTCCGAATCCCATTTCCTGTAACGTTCCAGGACGATTGACCGGAAATCGTCGAAAGAAACACGATTATTATATATTTCATACTGTTCAAGGTCCTGATAAAACGCCCGGTTGTCCGTGGCAATCTTCGTATAGCAGATGATCTTTCTGTTGCCTTCGGAATGTGTTTTTTCCTCAATCTCCGAACGCAGCACGGGGTACCTGTCAAGAATCTGTTTATACTGATTACTGTTCACACAGGCACACCAGGAAAGCTCCACCGGAGAATACTCACCTTCCCGGATAGCAATATAATCCGGGTTAAATTCAGAAAGCTTCCGGACCATTGTGCTTTTACCGCTGCCCTGCAGGCCTTCAATGAAAAAATTCATTTTCCATCAATCCTCATTTCCTTCGTTCCATCACATCATTGCACATGCAATCGCCGTTGTTCTTACCGCTTGCAGATCGGGAAATACATATAATTCTTTCCGGTTTTCGGATCGGTGAAATCATTCACCGCGCCTGCCAACTGGAGATTGTTACCGTTCATGTATTTCAGCATTTCTGCAAATGTCTGATCGTTCTCATGTTCCACAACCAGGAATTCATATGCGGGAATGACCCATTTCACCCATCCTTCAGGGGCTTCTGCGTCATCCCTGCATTCTGCCCCCGCCAGATAAAGTCCCCTGTAGAAATCATCCCACGGCCTAAAGGAACGGGAAAAATCAGTCATGGCCCCCCAGACGCCGACAAGGTTACCGGATTCGTCTCTTTTAGCCAGATCAGCAATTTCATCAAAATGGGTATTGGCATCCTGCCAAAGCCTCTGAATGAAGCCGTCCCCATCCCGGGTTGATCCTTCTTTTCCAATCACTACAAACGAGTCTTTGCTGACTTTCTCAATTATCATTTTTCCTCGATCCTCCCATCTGTGAACTTCATTGTATCAGTTCATCTGATATCTTTCACAACTTTTTCTGCCTGGATCTGTCTCGCCAAAATTATTGTTTATGTGGTCAACAGTTTTCTTGCTGGATACAGAATAAATTTCCTGCTCAATTGCCAATGCGGCTTCATAAAGCCGGTATTCATCTGTTCCGTACAGGATCACCGCCTGATTCACGCCGGCATCTGTTTTGATCGGCGCGGCTACGGTGACCGAAGGCAGGCCGCAGAAATGCATGACGCTGGTGGGCCCTGCCATGAGTACGGCGTCGTATTTTCCGATCTCTGCTGTGACACGGATAATTGTTTCTTTGCGGATCTCCAAAGCCTTCAGGTAGGGTTCTCCCTGAAGCCCGCCCGGCGTTTCGTCCAGCGCGGCGCGCAGATACGAGTCCCCGTATTTCATCATGGTATCCGGATGGCTCTCATAGTATTCTACGATCTCCGCCAGGGTTTTCCGCGACGCGGAAGCATGCGCCAGGTAGTCTTCCAGCATCGGTCTGAATTCCCATCGCATGATTTTTACCAGTTCCGGCGGGGGCATCTGAATGACATCTTCGACAGCTGCGCCTGTTTTTTTCAGCCGCTCCAGGAGCAAACGGATGAAACGCTTCCGATCAGCAGAAAACACGGATTCATTAGCCAGGTTCACCGCGATCCGAAGCTGACTGATTTCCTTCGGCTTCAGTTCCGGCAGCGGCTCATCCCGCATTGCTGAATACAGTTTCAGCGTATCTGAAAGATTCCGGGCCATCGGGCCTGCGCTGTCCAGGGTTCTTGCGATGGGAATGATTCCTTCCGCACTCAGCGTTCCCACCGGGGGCTTCAGCCCGCAGATCCCGTTAAACATCGCACAGGCGGTAACGGAATGGGAGGTATCTGTCCCCACAGCCATCGGAACGATTCCGGCGGCAACGGCCACAGCTGAACCGGAGGAAGACCCGGAAACATCCAATTCCGGATTTACCGCATGGATAACCTGTCCGCCACGGGAGCTGTATCCACCCGGCATGTCCTGTGTAACATAGTTGGCGAACTCTGTCATGTTGGTTTTGCCGAGAATCACTGCGCCGTTCCGGCGGAGATTGCTGACGACCGGCGCGTCAGACAGGGCAAGGTTATCCTCCAGCGCCAGGCTGCCCGCGGTGGTA
>Ga0310690_10002211_pt1 | contig 32220 bp, 32 predicted proteins | sample AusTroGonzalo_MG_2_FD_207661 | JGI IMG/M metagenome (GOLD analysis project Ga0310690, IMG submission 207661) | Bovine rumen microbial communities from tropical cattle in Woodstock, Queensland, Australia - Gonzalo_04 (v2) (version 2) | ecosystem: Host-associated > Mammals > Digestive system >...
CGACGGAACTCGCGTCCCGAGCCTGCTCCGGCGACATGTACGCCGGCGTACCGAACACTGCCGACGCCATCGTCACTAACGTATCCTGTTCGCCGTTGCCCTTTGCGATGCCGAGATCCGTGAGCTTTGCCGAGCCGTCGGCCGCAAACATGATGTTGTCTGGCTTGATGTCGCGATGGACGATGTTCCTTTGGGCCATGGTCACCAGCACGGCAGCGATCTGGCGAACGATGCGGACAGCCTCTTGCGGCGAAAGCCGCCCCCGGCCAGACATCCTGTCACGCAGATTGCCGCCGGGCAGATACTCCATGACGAGATAATGGAGGTGATGTGTCTCGTCAAACCCCGCGTCATATACCTGCGCAAGGTTGGGATGATGCGTATTCGACGCTATCTTTGCCTCACGCCTAAAGCGATCGACGATCTCGCCACCCTTCCCTGCGGCGACGGCATCAAGCACCTTCAGCGCGAACGTCGAACCAAGCACCTGGTGGCGAACCAGGTAGACGGCACCCATGCCGCCTGTACCCAGTAGCCGCTCTACAATGTATTTTCCGAACTTGTCGCCTGACTCCAGAATGTCCGCTGCCATGAGTTCTCCTTCATTTCCTTCCGCGTCACCATCCAGCCGGGAGCTCAACGCCGATGACATGCGCCTCCGCGACAAAGGTCGGCGGCTCGCCGAGCGAGAAGCTGCCAGACACGGTCCCGTCGCCTGCAACCAGTTCCGTCCGCCAGCTTTGCAGCTCGCGAACCTTGTACTCGCCGCCATCAAGCGGCAATACCTCCGCTATTGAGACGACCTTGCGTGACCCGTCGGAAAGACGCGCCGTATGGATAACCGCGTCGATTGCCGAAGCCACCTGGGAACGAAGTGCGACGAGAGGAATGTCGATTCCGCTCAGGAGCGCGCACGTCTCGATGCGGCGCAGGCAGTCTTCGGGCGAGTTCGCGTGAATGGTGGACATGGAACCGGCGTGGCCGGTGTTAAGCGCCTGCAGGAGATCAAGCGCCTCACCGCCACGTATTTCACCGATGACGAGGCGATCTGGCCGCAAGCGTAACGCGGAATGTATGAGATCTCGGATCGTCACCTCGCCCTGCCCGTTCTTGTCCGCCTTGCGCGTTTCGAACGAGACGATGTGGCGCTGCTGGAGCTGAAGCTCCGAGGCATCCTCGATGACGAGGACGCGTTCGCGATCAGGGATGAAGGAACTCACCGCATTCAAGACCGATGTCTTGCCGGAACTCGTGGCCCCGGAAACGATGACGTTCTTGTGGAGTGCGACAAGCGCACGGATGAGCTTCACCGTGTTCTCGTCCATGCTGCCGAAGGAAAGCATCTTGTCGATCGTCAGCGTATCCTTCTTGAACTTGCGAATGGCGATGACGGTTCCGCAGCGCGCGAGCGGCGGGATGACGGCATGGACGCGGCTGCCGTCCGGGAGACGCGCGTCCAGCCGTGGGTGCATTTCGTCGAGGATGCGTCCGACCGACTTCGCGATGTTCGTCGCGGCGGCCTTGAGGGCAGGCTCGCTCACGAACTTTTCGGGGACCTCTTCAAGCTTGCCCTTCCGCTCGATATAGACCTGCTGCGGGCCGTTGATGAGGATTTCCGATACGGAGTCATCCTCCAGATACTCCTTCACCGGCGCCAAAAACAGCACCAGAAACGAATTGTTGTTTTCCATGACATTTCCCTTCTACATCTTGGCAACGGCTCTCACAGCTTAACCTTCGTCTGTATCCCCTGCCAGATGGTTCGGCCCGTCTTGAGGCTGTGGATCGCAAGAGATAGGCGATACGTATGGACGCCGCCGAAATCCTCGAAATGGCGGAGCTCGCCGGTGAGCATGAAGTCTAGCGCATCCCTTTCGCCTATTGTCTGCAACAGGGTTCCCTTCTCCATGCCTCCGTCTACTCCGCGCACGATCCTGCCGAGAATCTTCGCTGTCGCCTCGTCGTCCTTTACGTCGAAGATGCCGGAGTTGAACAGCGAGGCGGCGATGGTGTCCCTCACCGCGTCAAGACGCCCCTGGACCCGCTGCGTCGTCCTGTTCTCGAGGAACGCCACCACGATCATCGGGCGGCGCTTGGGCGGGGACGCGTGCTGCAAGGCGTTAATGACTGCGGAATACTCTTCGGAGAAGCGAGGGCTCGAACGCATCTGCTCCATCAGCTCGACGGCGGCGGACTCGAGGTCATACATCGTGGCCTTGCCCGCCGTGCCAGCGACGATCTCGGTCGGATCGGCGTACACCGCCTTCCGCGGCGGCTCGGACGGCTGCGACACGACGCACCCCCACACCGCCATCAACAAGACGGCCTGGGTTATGATTCTACCAGTGCTCTCTGTGTTCATTCTTTCGTACGATCCTCGTTTTTGCATTGCCTATTCTACCGGGGGAACGTTTCCCAAGAGCGTTCATGCGCATTCGCAAACCTTATGACCTTTTCCACAAGTTGGAGGAGATTATACCATATTCCTTCTCGCCGCCGCAGAGTTTTCCTACTCCGTCCTGAACTCGATCTCCAGAACATTGCCGTCCTTCAGTTCCTCGCGACCAAGGTAGAACTTGACGGCGGGCGGGATGATGATTCTGCCAGTGACCTCCGTCATTCGTCCTTACAATCCTCCCGTTCCGCATTGCCTTACCGGGGGCTGCGTTTCCCCAAAGTCTCCTCGGACGGGTTGGCGTCCATCTTTCGGCTGCAGGAACCCCATGATGGTGACATTCTCATCAAATGCCCACATTGCACCGGACATGGGGTCAACGAAAAGCAGGCCCAGAACTGCCGAATAGATGCTGACAAAGTTGATCCAATAGCAGGGGTCGACCTTGGCATTGACAATGCTTTCGTCATTCTCAAAGCCAGGCTTCTCGAAGACAAAACGGTACGATGCAGATGAATACATTCCGTTATGGGCGGCAAGCACGACCGTTCCCGGCGCTTTTACCCAAGTCACAAGGACATTCTCCCTGTCGTACACCTTGACAATCGCGCCTGGCTCATTTGCCTTTACGGGAATAGCGTAGCAGGACTTGCTGACAATCGTCGCGCAACCCGTCAGGCCCATTGTCAATGCAAGGAAAAAGAGCTTGCTCATGATCTTTGTGTCAGCCATGGACTTCGATGACTCCCGGAATCCGCCTTGCCCGATCAGTTCTGGTTGATCTTGATCGGGGTGCCGGTCACGCGCGTCTTGACGATGCCGACGGGGGCGATGATGAAGTTGAACGGGAAATAGAACTCCTCGGTATCGACGGCGACGCGAACGAGCGCGTCGGCACTCGGCGCCTGCGAGAGGGCGTCCTCGGTGGCGCGGCGGGCCCCGGAGCCTGACGCGCCGAAGGTCATGAACAGGATCATCACCTGCGTGTCGGTGCCGGACACCTCGGAGCCGAGCACGGTGTAGTGCCCTTGCTCGACCGGATCGGTGGATGCCAGCATCGCGGCCGTCTTCGACAGGCATCCAGACATTGCGACGGCCGTAGCCGCTGCAAGAATCTTCAGCACATTCTTCATTTCAACGTTCCTTTCGCTTTTGCTTGTTCATATGCTTGTTTCCAGAAATCCCAGCTCAATACGGAAGGGTGAACTCCATCTGCATGGTGTTTCCCACCGGATCGGAACTTACCGCGCCGAACCGTACGCGGACTTCGTTCAGGCCCGAAGCGGAACTTACCAGGCCCGCGCGAGTCCGCATCTCGCCGATGACAAACTCCTTCATCTTGAATGCGGCTGCATCCGGCGCAAGGCTCAGCAGCCCTAGGTCCCCGATGCAGATGCCGCTGCGCGTGACGGGATTGTAGTCTATCACCATGGGAGCTCTGACGAAGGCCTTGAACTCGTAGCGCCAGCGCTTGGCGGCCGCATCGTACGAATCGGAGAAATACACGACCCTCATTCGCTCCGGCTCGGAGCCGAATTTCATGCAGCAGCTGCTGTTTATCTGCCCGCGAGCCCACTTGTCCGCGTTGAAGCCGTCCCATCCGTTGCAGTCGACGACGCACCTGCCCGACACGACGCCGTTGTTGATCTCGCCGAAGGATATCTCCTTGAGGCTTGGCGGAACAAGCCGTCTCTGCGGCTGGGCGACAAAAGACAGCCTCCGCATGGCACTGCGGTCCGACGCAAGTGCAGACGCAAAATCGCCGATGATGTTCCCGATGCACCTGTAGACCGACTCCGGGATAACCGTGTCGTCCTTGTGGGCGGAGCTCCATTCGCCGCTGAACGAACTGCGGAAGTACGGACGCGCATCTTCGCTCTTCGGATCGAGCAGCTGGATATCAAAAACCATCTCCGTGCGCGACTTGGACCATTTCTGCTCCACGAGAATCCGCTTGGAGTATATCTTGAGGACGACCCTCTCGGCTTCGCCATCAAGGGGAGAGCGCATGTTCTCGTTTATGAACCTGCCGAATTCCCTGAGCACGATATGCCGGAACGGGAACGTGCCGGCGAAACTCACCGAACCGAAGATGCTTCGCTTGTTCACCATGGCCGTTTCCACGCAGTCGGCGTAGTCGATCGCGACAGGTATGTCATGCAGGACGGCTCGCAGCTGCGGGTTGGCGTATTTGAACGCTGGCGGCGAGGCGGGCTCGCGCCTTACGCCCGTAAAGGCGCATCCGCCGGCAATGAGCAGCATCGCGGCAAAGGCTATATTCCGAATGTATCTCCACATCAGCATGAGCTGTACCCGCATGTCAGAACATCATGTTCACGATCGGCAGGACCGGAACGCCGGACGACAGGTTAATGTTGATCAGGCCTACCTGCACGCCCGTGAATCCGCCGGACACGTTCACCGCGCCAACTTGTAGCCCGCCGCCGGATTCCGCCGAGTTCAAGACGCCCAACTGCAGCCCGACGACGTCGCCGGCGAAGTTGAAACACCCCGCCTGCACGCCGGCGAAGTCCTCGTCGGACCAGTTCGCCGCGGCAAGCTGGACGCCTCTGGAATACCTGTCTGAGTAGTTACATGCGGCGGCGAGCTGCACGGACCACGCCGAATCACCGACGACGTTGCACAGGCCGGCGAGCTGCAGGCCGACGCACGACTTGTCGCAGATGTTGACGACGGTTCCCAAATCCCCCCCATACACGTTGCCGTGCCGTCCGGCGAGAAGATTGAGGCGAAAGCCCTTGACGTCGTAGTCTGCACGTGGATATTCAATCACGGGACAGATGCCCAGGGCAACCGCCGTCCATCTTTCTCCGGTATCCCCGTTGACCCGGAATGCCAACAACAGCGCACTGGCGGCGGCAAGCATTAAGGCAGTTCTGATTGCGTTTGCTTTCATGTATTCTTCGCCCTTCACTTTCTCGGACTCTTCTTCGTACGCTTACGTCCGGCATTTTCAAAGCGACTAACAAGCCCCCAGGCCGCACGGAGGTCAACAGCCGCATCAACCGTCACGGTCCGGCCCTCCCCGCCGGCCGTTACCGTCCGGAGCATGCTGCCTCCCTGTGCGGCCATCACCGTGCGAAACTGCTCGCAGTCCTGCGCAAATTCTGTGCGCCGCGCGGTGGCCATCGCCTCCTCCTTGAAGATGAGATTCGCCACGATGCGCAAGTCTCCGCCTTCAACGCGAAACACGATGGAAAGCGTCGTGAGCTGCACCAGCAACTCCTTCAGGGACTTTTGCTCCTCGTTCTCGTCCAACGGAATTTCGGCCAGCCGTTCGGCGTTTCCGACAATCGCAAGCGCCGAGTTAGCAATTGGCGTTGCCGCCAACGCCTCGGCCAGTGGCTGCTCGCCGTCCTTCGCGGCACGTTCGTTTTTCCAGGCCTCAGCTTCCTCCGGCCCAATTCCCCAGCGAGCCGTAAAGCGCGCCTGCGAATCATCAATGACCGACAGGACTGCGCCATTTACGGGCATGCCCTCGTCCCCGTCGTCGTCAGGGACCGCTTTCATGTCGAACGAGTAGACCGGCGTCTTCTTGCCGCCGCTCTTCGTGACCTCAAATCCTGAATCCTTCGCCATATCGGACAGCGTAGCGGCATCTTCGCGCATGGAGGTTTCCTTGCCGCCGCTTACACGCAAGAGGCCATCCGCAATGAATCGAAACGGCGAGAACGAAATGAACGAGACGTTGACAGTTCCGGCGATATCGCGCCCCTCAGTCTTGAACGGCGACTTTTCTCGCGACCGTTGCTGTGCCTTCTTCTTGTCGGACTGGATCATCTTCCACAGGTTGGCGTCCATTGCCTTCTCTGCGTGAAGCGTATCAAACGCGACGACAAGGTCAGCCGTTGGACTCGCGGCCGCTGTCGTTGACGGTGCGGCGGCCATCGCGGAAACAGACAGCAACGCCACGATTGATGCGAGAATCTTCATCCTTTGCACCTCTCTTCCAGATAAGCACTTTCCTGCATTTCATCTTCCGCATGGATTTCCGGGGGCGGCAACACCCCCGAAAGGAGACAGACGGACATCGAATAGTTGTCAACCGCGCCAGCCTCGCGCACGGCATTGGACACATGTTCCATGATCGCCTCAGGGGAATCTGCCGAAACTAGAATCTCGCGCAGCCGCTTGTCATCCAGCATCGTCGAGACACCGTCGGTACAGACGAGGAACACATCGCCTTTTTCGACTGCGACGCGAAGCGATTCGGGCGAAACGGTCTCCGATGTACCTACGGCCCTCGTCAAGACATGCGAAAAACGAGACGATCGATGGTCGGCCATCATGCCATCGCCCGTCAACTTCGCAATATCCACGCCCACGGTGTGATCTTCGGTCAGGCGCTCTAGAACGCCATCTCGCAGACGATAGACGCGGCTATCGCCAGCATGAATGACGTATGCGGCAGACGCATCCCACGGATTGAGCAGAAGAAGCGCAACCGTCGCCCCCATCATCTTATAGGCCTTCTCGCATGCGTAGGCATGAATGCGACCATTCGCCCGGCAGATCGCTTCGTATGCAGCCGACAGGCGAATGCCTGGCGACTCGTCTTCAGTCCCCGAAAGAGCCACTTTGATTTCATCCGCAACCCAAGCGCTCGCCAGCTCTCCCGCCTCGCCGCCTCCCATGCCGTCCGAGACGCCGAACACCCCATCCTCCGGCAAGGCGAATACGACGTCTTCGTTCTGTTCGCGCACGAGACCCTTGTCGGAAAAAGAAGCGCATGCTACATGGGCGAATCTACTCATTCGAAATCCCCCACGAGAACATCGTCATGCCGTTCTCGCCCGGCCACAACATCAACAGAAGCGACTGGTCGCCCTTGCGCCACTCCTCCAGCACCCGTCCGGTCTTCTCCTCCAAGGGTATTACGTGCTTACACTTGAACTTCGCCTTGACAAGCTGATTGGAAAATGCCGCCTGCACCGTCTGCACCGCTCCTGTCACAATCCCGTTCTGCCGCCACGTCTTGCCGCTCTCGTCCTTGAAAAGAACTTTTGTGCCAGACGGAAGCACAAACGGCGGAGGAAGAGACGCGCTTGTCACATCTGCCGAAGCAGGGAGGGCTTTTCTGGGGGCTTCAGCCGCCGCAAAAGCGGCACCGACGGCAAAGGACAACAGAATATAAGCAATCGTTCTCATCTCTGCCCAATCTTCTGACTATCTGAACTTAACCCGCTTGATAGTCTCTCGGTTTGACTTTCAATTCGTCCCTTTAAGTTTAGCAACGCGTTAAATGCACTTTTAAAGTCCGAACCACTCGGATAATCGCCGGACAGAAGAAACAGCATTCGGTCATACTTCACTTCGAAACCTACGATTTTGTCCCATGGTCTCGTTCCGTCACCATTTGGCAGTGTAAAATCAGGTAATGGGGTCGTGATTTCCGGCAGGCCATAGCCAGGATCAATGGTTTCACCAGGCGTCCCACCGCCAGATCCGGGATCTCCTGTGCCACCTCCATCTCCGCCGCCACCAGTGCCTGAGCCATTACCGCCACCTCCGCCACCGCTCCCAGAGCCAGCACCACCATTGCCGCTAGAACCAGATTCGTCTTTGCGATTGTCAACAATGTTTGGATTCTTTCCTCCGATTTTACATTCCGCACAATCTTCATTGTCGATTGACACCCCAGCCCGCTGGGTCAACTGTTCAGGAGTCCATCTGTCACGATACTTCTCGTATAGTTCAAGGTTCTTTTTGTAATAGTCAGTTGTAAACGTGCGATAATAATCCGACCAATGATGCATGTGCCAATTAAACGCGTCACCCGCATCATCAAAGAAAGGCAATTCGATTCTGACACCCGTATATATGGATCCTGGATTCTGGTTCCCAGCAATGTAAGCATTTACAAAAAGCATTTCATCTGCATATTTCTTTAGATCAAAGCCTCGCATTATCTGCTCATTATATTCGTAGCCACCACATCGATACATATAATCATGTATAAGCCCTGGCACAAGCAAAGTTGGATCAATGGGCGTCCCTTGTATTACATACTTTGCGAAGTCAGGGACAGAAGCCCCGTCAAATATAAATCCCGCTGGGATTGTTCGTTCAGTACCATCCGCATCATAATACTTGTAGTCTTCGGTCAACATCACAAAGACCTTGTCATCCTCTTTTACACCTAGCAAGTCCCTTGTACCGCAATAATCATCTATGTTCACCAGAGCCACCTTCGGAGGTGGCAACGAAGGATGGTTCAACATGTGCAATTCATATTTCGGGAGAATATCGGAATTCCACCAGTCGGCAAACCCTGAAGCTCCTCGGCCAATCCAATATCCCCATCCGACCTTAGCAATACCCCAGGCTTCCACCCAAGCATCCCATGCTTCTCCCCAAAAGCCAGCAAAAACCAACCGTGTCATTAGCACCAATGACAACATTAAACCTATGGCGATGTTTTTTTTCATTGTCACCACAGTTGCCTCCTGCCAAGAAAAAAGTCTCTAACGGGATCTTCGCCAACACCCACCTCCGGATCTATTATTTCTTCCATTACCTCTTGTAGACTTGTGCCGTCTGTCGGCCAAGACTCGTATAGCAAGCCCCCCAATGGCAACGGGAAAGAAACAAGATCGTTCGGGGTGTTTATCTTCTCTCGAATATCGTTACCGATAGCCCGATGAATCACCACGGACTCAAGGTTCTTGTCCAATGCCACTGCATCGTTCGTGCCCCCACCGCTTCTGGATCGCGTGAAGTCGTAAGCCTCCGCATAAAGATGTTTCGTTTCGCCATCCGGATGTAATACGCTACCAAGCGCAACAGCGCCCATATACACCCCGGACAGATGCGCCATCTTTAGATCCATATTGCCTGACGCCATCTCATTCCATTTGCATTTGCTTCCCATGTCCAACTTCTGTTTCCCGCTCGCAAAATCGGATATGAGACGTCCCCATACATTCGTCGTACCGCCAGAATATTTCCACATGTCACCTGTGCCGCCAAAACTCTTTTCGACTTTGTTCCTGAGTTCATACGGCTCTCTAGCGGAATCGTACAACGCCGCCTTGATTTTACCGTCGTCGTAGCGGTCTTCCGTCAACCAGGCAAGATTACGGTTCGCCTCCTGAATGTACATCTTGCCAAGCGATATGTCCATCCACAACATCGTCGCGCCAAACAGCAACAAAAGAATTGGCATCACGAGCATAAACTCCATGATAATGGAGCCTCGCTTATGTGGCACATCTGAAACGCCACGGCCTACCGTATTTTGCGTATGCGTCATAGGATTCTGTTCTGCTGAAGCATATTCCAATAGCGGATTTGGGCGGCATTTCCGTTATCGTCAGGCAATTTGTTTGCTGCCGGTAGGAATTGAAGAGAATGTTGCCAACCTGTATCAAGCACATTGAAGTAATCTTCCGTCGCCCGCTTCCACCAAGAGCCAGTGAATGGATTGACCATCGTGTCAAGCGACTGCATCCCGCCTGTCGAAGACCATACCCAGCTTGTCCCGGCACCGATGCTGTCGTCTTCGTCCAGATTCTCTCTGCACTTGTATGCATAGTCCACCATCTGCCGCCGTTCGCCTATCGTCTGCTCCATGAAATTACGCGGCGAATCATTACCCGCAGACGGCAAACGGAGATTTGCCTTGACGCAGCTGTATCGCAACGGAAGCAGTGTGGCATCCCAATCGGACTCGCACAGATTCCAGATGTCGTGGAACCGCCCCTCGTTCTCCGTCCTACACACACAACCATTCCAGATGAGAGGATCGAAGTTGTCCTCCGCGAGGTCTTCTTCCGTCATTGCATCCGACATTCCATCGTACACCCATGCGAACACGCCATGATCATAGATGACCGGTTTGTCGTCATGATAATGCAGTGTCACGGCATCTGGGGTTGGGTCGTACGTAACCTGATACATGCGCTCCTTGTCGAACTTACCGTTGCGACGACGATGACGGACGCCGGCACGCGCGGCAGACATTGTCCACATGTAGTTGTTCTTCGGTATCTTGAATGCGGAAAGGACGCTCTTGTCGTAGTCGGCAATCGCCTTTTCATTGCCGAGAAAACCTATGAGCTGCGAGAACGGGTTATAGAACTTCTTAGCAGCGCCAACAATGATCGTGCCCTCGCCGTTGAAAAACTTTTCATTCAAAATCCATGGCTTACACCTCGCCCCGACATAACGGCTATCGAATATCTCCTTGTCGTCCCCATAAATTCGCGCATGCCCCTGGATGAGGCCTGCGTATGAATCTTCACCTCTCCAGAAATTGAAATTGCCATCGAAGAACTGCGCACAACTGTTGTATTCTTCCCGATGGAACCCATCCTTGGAAATAAGTGCTTTCATCGGTTCTATGAAGCCTTCAAGATCGAACGGGGTCTTCATATAGCCGTGGGACACCGTGACGTTGTAGTTGGTGACAAAGGCGACTGGCACGGGGAAAGGCGGAAACATGTGCAACACTCTGTCGAGAGGCGGGATTCCTGTATCCAACGGCTGATCAGGCTTACGTGCGCAGAACCATTTCGGGAATCCAAAATGCCCGTTCCCGTGCGCCTTGAACTTCAACTTCCAGATCTTCTTGAATGTCTTCGTGGCCCTGTCGCACCATATCTTCTGGCCGTTCCATATCAAAGAATAAAGGTACGCCTTGAGTGTCGTCATGCAATACCATTTGCAAGACGCCCAGCGATACTGCGATACAAGACCTGTCGTCTCACGAGCGGCTTCGCACATCGACGGATCAAAATCCTCACCGCCATGTACATGAGTACAAGATGGCTGGATTTCAATAATCTTGTCGCCCAGAAATGACATTAGAGAATCAAAAACAGTTGAAAACAATGAAGAAAAGAAACTTCCCAGCCCAGAGCCAGGTTTTGAATCGCCATACTGGTTTTCATCGGTGCTGGAGCCGCTGCCGCCACCACCCGGCTGAGACGTAGACGGAGGAGGCGTATTACCGACATTTCTGAGAGATTCGTTGATTTCCCGAATGTCGGCATTTATCTGGTTAATCCTTTCGGTATATCCATCAAACACAAGCTGCCTCTCCGCGATTTTGTCGTTCAGTTCGGCCTTTTCATCGTCTGTTTCAGCCGCCGCCAATCGCCTTCTAAGTTCGTTAAGCTCCGCTCCTACCGCCGCCCTGCGGGCATCGACGTCTTCTTTTTCGCGTTCCAACTCTGCTTTTTGACTTTCCAGTCTGGCGCGGATCTCCTCACTCGACGAAGAGTCGTCAATAATGTCGTTGTCCTCATCAGGATCGTCGTCAATATCATCATCTGGGCTTGACATCTCCCCGCCGCCAGAAACGAAGCTTTCAAATGCGGCAACGCCAGCCTGAACAGCTGACCGTGTAAGTTCGGTAACGTTTATCAAGTGATTACCGCGAAATACCTTATGCAGGACAAAATGGTCGAGAGCTTCAACACCTGCCCCTGATTCGTTCAAATCCGTATCTTTATACACACGCTGTATGCCAAAAGTCCCCTCGTCCCGAACCGTCCCGACAGGAATGTCCGTTTCTTCCCCATCATAGACACCCTTGCCACGCATGAACCACTGGTCTATTCCAAAAGCAGTAGACGAGTTTCCAAAACCGAATGTAGGGAACAATGCAGAAAGGGGCTGCGCACCAAGGTCCTTTACGCCGTTCTGGAACTGAAGGAATTGCCTTTCATCCGGCTCCGTGTTGCGAAGTGGCGAAAAGTACGAACCAGCCGACACAGACAGATTTGTAGCGGAATCCCCCGACAAATAGGGATTTCGTGCATAAGGTATCGAAATCGTGACATAGTAATCCGACAGAGAATTCTGCGGGGCAAGCCTGCTGTCCACAAGAGAAGCCTTCAAGACATTTTCCGCTGTTTCACGCATTGATCTGGTCATTTCATAGTTAATGCGGGAGAGCGCCTTGTTCATTTGCGCAATGTTAATTTTGTCGTAATCAATGAGCTTACCAAGAAGATTGGCACTGCCATCCGAACCACCAATGTCAAAAATCTTTCCAAGTGCGGTTCGCACACTATTTAGTTTGCCATGCGTGGTCACATTCGGTACAGCAGGGAATTTGTTCAACGATATTATATCCTTTTGGCTACCCCTTCCAGCTTGTCCTGCCCACCATGGATGCCCGTTCGTTTGACTTGGATGATGATCACCTGTATCGCAATGCAATTCTACCCCAAACGATTTCAAAATGGAGTCAAGCACACCTGAAATCGCAGCCTCAAGGATAGCAAAAAAACCCAATTGGCGATCTACCACAAGAATCATCTGATCTGCATACTTCTCCGCATTCTTCCGGTCCTCTCCAAACCGTTTGCAGGTAAGCCACAGCCACCTGTACGTGATGTAGTCCATCTGGCGGTTGGACATCTGGACGTAGGTCCACGACATGGCGCGGTTGACGCAGGCCATGCGGCTTAGGCCGTCCGCCTGAACGGTTGCCGCTGAATACGCCGCCGCGTCGCAGGCGTTCTGTATCTTGATGCGCTCGTGGATCGTCTCGCCCACGGCATACACCGCTGCGCAAAGGACGAACAGAAACAGGAAGATCGCCAGTGTCGCCATCACGGCGTAGCCACGCTCGTCGCGACGCAACGCGACAAATCGGTAAAGAAGTCCCTGGAAGAGCTTCTTCATCACCAGCGCACTCCCAAGTTGATTCCCAGCACGTTTCTCCGGTCGTCATCGGACATGACCGGGAACGTCACCGTCTTCCACGGCTTGGCGAGCGTACACCGCTCGGTCAGTCGAATCGAATAGTGAAACCAGTTGAGCATGGATGGATCCGGACAATACGGCATGAGCGTCGCGTCAACGAGTCCCCCCTTCGGCGCCATGAAGCCATTCATGCCAACCGCGTCCTCTGTCGAAACACCGGCTTTCTTCGCCCCGAAGAAATAGGCGACAATCGGACCGCCAAGCGGGATAAATACAGGGCAATCGAAGCCAACCGTCACCGTCACGGCCGGAAACTGCGCCTCAATGGGAATGTTTGCGGCGCGCTGCCGACCCGTCTCGCCGATCACCTTGTATTCCTCAACCTCCACATGCGTCTGCGTTCGGACATACGAGGAGAGCGGAACTTCCGTCAAACCGATCCTGAAATTGCTCCAGTCGCCTGGAGCATTGAGCGACCACGAGATCCACGAAAGCGGCGTCATCGCCGCCTGCTTAACCACGCCGTAGTCGCGGGACGGCGCATAGTCCGCCGGATTGTAAACGAGCGCGGCGCGCGCGCCGCAATAGGCGGCGTAGTGCGTGACCTCCTTCGCCACCCAGACGAACGACATCTGGATGATGACAAAAACGATTATCACGAAGAGCGGCATCGTGATCGCCGCCTCGAGAATCATCGAACCTGTCCGCCGATGCCTCATTTCCATGTCTCCAGAGTCCAGGCGAAAAGAAGAGCCAACTCCGTACCCACGGCTATCGCCACGCCGAACGGGATGCGGTACGCCTCGTCGTCCTTGCGCCCCTTCCGCCGAAACGCGACCTTGCCGGCGACAAGCATGCCAAGGCCGAGGACAAGCCCCGAGACGGAGACAAAAAGAAGTTCCGCAACGCAAAGACGCAACCCGGTCGCGATCCCCGCACCGAACATCATCTTCACGTCACCACCGCCAGCGCCCTTCATCAGATATGGCATAAGAATGAAGGCAGCGCACACAATTCCGCCCAGCAACCCGTCCAGCAGCCCACCCAGGCCGCCGAACGCCAGACGCAGCACGACGCACTCAAGCGCCAGCGCCAGCGTCCAGCCGTTCGGAAGCGTCCGATGCCGTGCATCCTTCACGCAAAGGACACACAGTATCGGAGCGATGAGACCTGCTATGACAAGCAAAGACACGGATTAGTTGCCACCCTTAGCCGAAGTCGTTCCCTGCTTACGACCCTCCGTGAAATCTCCGCCCAATGTGTCACCAGCCTTGACAGCATCCGCATTCTTCTTGAAGAGGTCTGCCTGCTCCTGACGATGGGCATTGCCCGCACTCTGCACATCGCTGACCTTTGTAGAGGTCATCACGTCATTGGTCTTCGCAAACATGTTACGGATGTTGCCTCCGAACACCATCACGAGCGCGACAACCGCCGCACCGATCAGAAGCGCAATCACGATGTACTCCATCGCGACAGCACCCTTATCCTCGCCCATAAGGCGGACGAGACCGCGTCCAAGGCGAGAATTCTTGACCCATTCTTTCGCTTTCATTTTTACTCCTTGTTTGTTTTGTTTTTATGGAACTGGCATAGAAATGCCAACCAGAAGCCGTTGGAAATATTGCGTAAATTTCTCTCCGAGAGCCGTATAGCCGTTCCCCGGCTCAAAAATAGTTAGCCCGGCCACCACGAAGGCGATGCCGACGAAAAGCGTCATGACATATTCGAGAAGCATGGAGCCTCGCTCGTTCACCTGTCCGCTCCTTTCGTCTGATCTGCCCAAGGCTGGCGCACAAGCGGATCCCCGGGGATGGCGACGCCAAGCGCGGCGCGCTCTGCTGCGATCCGCGCTTCTGGTCCCCTTCCGTCAGGCACTCGCAAAACGTCTGACGTCTTGCGCCTTATGATCTTGAGTGCATCCGTAATGGCCTTGCGTACCTCCTCGTCCTCCTCGGCGGGGAGAGAACCGTCGCGGAGGCAATATGCGAGACCTCCGGCGATGACACCTTTGCGAGATTCCTGCTCAGCCTTGAAAATGGCGTCAAGCTTCATGATAAGCGCGTCCCTTCTCGAAAGCAGATCCTTTGAGTGCGAAAGGTCTGCGAAAAGACGCGGATTCTCCGTTTTCACCGCCAACACCTTGCGCATAAGCGGCGCGTAGGGCGTACGCCCTTTCGTGTCGCAGAACGCCACGAACTGGGCAATCGTCTTGAACGTCGCGACCGCCTTGAAGGCGTCTGGTGTGAACCGTTCTTCAAAGACGGACGTGTCGAACTCGCCGTCGAGCGAAGAAAGGTACTGGTAGAACACGTTCACGCCCAGCAATCTGTCGTAGCCGCTGGTAGGCGCCTTTGCCGAGTATCCGGGCGGCGGACTGGAGAAACAATCGCACGACAGGGCCTCCGTTCGGATTTTCTCGCTGAAAAGCGCCTCCAACGTCGGCGGCAAGTCTTCTCTGTCAAGCACGTTCTCCGCGATAAGATACTGGCGGAAGCTCCTCAGCTGGACAATCGCTTTTGCAAGAAGCGCGTTCTCCGCCAGCATATCCGCGCGACGGGTGGAGATGGCGGGCGAGACCATGCAGTCGTCAACCGATGGCAGTGGCAAGGCCTCGGAATACGCAGCAAAATCGACTTCTGCGACGGCCCTGTAGTTCTTCTCAAGGATACGAAGAGAAGTCCTTAATGCCTCCAGAGGAACTGAAAGCGAATGGCACATGCGCGTAATTGCCGGCGATGCCGGCAATCCATCCTTTTTCCGCAGCTCAGAACGCCTGGTGGCTGATGATGCAACCTCGGAAACGGCATCGGCCGTGCGGTCGGTGTCGGACACCGATTTGAAGGCGGACATGATTCCTGCGATCTTTTCCGATTCGCCAACTATCCGACGCATTTCCGCCGCCATATCAGCGAACTGTTCACGTATCATCTGCTGGTATGGCTGGATGTCCGTTGCGGCAGCGAGCAAAGTCTCTGCCTCATCAGCAAGCCCTGAGAAAGCGGCCGCGTCGCTGTCAATCCGTTCGAGACGCTCCACTCCTGACAGAAGCCGAGAAAGCATAGCCTGAGTCGCCTTCGCGCGCTTCATCTCCGTAAGCGCGTCAGACGTGTTCCATTTCCAATTCTCGTTATCAGACGAGATAAGCGATGCGAAGCGCCTGTTGACCTGCCACAGGTTTACATCCTTTCCCGCTAGCGCCTCGCGAATCGACGCCCACTCGGCTGCAGTGTGTTTCCAGAGCCCAAGCTTGCGGATAAAATCACCGCGCTGTGTCGCGTCCAGCCCTGCGCCGCGCGCTTCTGCCGATTCCTGCGCTAGGCTAGCCGCCTTCTCAAAGTCGCCGACCGCAGCCTTGCGCTCTGCGGCGAGACGAAGAGACTTTGCCGACGGAAAGAACGTCTGCACGCCAAAGTAGCCGCCGAGAGCGATCGCCAACGTGGCCGCAACTATCAGGATCTTCTGCGGGAGGTTCGCACGCACATGCTGCACGTTCTTGTCCCAGAAACGGAAATCCACGTAGGCGACCGACACGATGTCGCCATCCTTGAGCATCTGTCCTGTCAACGCAGCCTCTTCGTTCTGCCGAACGCCGTTGACCTTGATGCCATTTCGGCTGGCATTGTCCTTGACGTAACAATAGCCGTCGGCACGGACCTCAAATATCGCATGGACATGGGACACGAGAGAATCCGCGATGCGCACCTCGCATTCGCGCCCCGAACCGATACGCGTAATCGGCTTCTCCAGCCGGATAGTCCTGCTCTTATCCTCGCCCGACAACTGCTCAATGGTATGGAACTTGGCTACGGAGGCGTCACGGACATCGACCAGCTCGACCACAAGCTTCGCATCTCCAATACCGACCAAATCACCAGGCGAGAGCTTACGCTCCTTCACCGCCACGCCCTTGAAATAGATGCCGTTGCGACTATCAGTGTCGGCAATAACTATGCTCTTCCGCCCCTTTTTCCGGATGATGGCGTGGTGGGCGCTCACGCTCCTATCTGAATCCGGTATGCGCCAGAAGCAGTCGGGCGCGCGACCGACGCGCGTCTCATCAGGGAGATCGGCAAACGCGCATTCGCGCACGCATTCGCCGCCGTAATCAAGGCGGACAAGAAGCTGTCGTTTCTGCGCGCTCATTTCCACTCCTTACGCTTTATGCAGTCGTACCGATAGTCGCAGTTGCGAAAATCCTCAGAGAATGCCGTCTCGGCAGACGCCTGCAGTGCCTGCTTGGTTCTTTCGTCCTCGACACGATCCGCCTGGTTCCAGGCACTACGTTGTCCGGCATACCAGTCGCTTTGAGCTGAACGCATTCTTACAAGCAACTGGCGCGCACGATCGAGCATCTTGTTATTCCCGGCTTTTTTCGCCTTGACAAGTGCACTTCTAACTCGATACCAGACAGCATCCCAATAGGCAGATGCCAATTTCCCGTCTGGGGAGAAATACCGCTCAGCCTCATCAAGATCGCATTTAGGGCAATCCCCTGGTCGTATGGAATCATACCCCTCCCAGGCCTCGTACGCCCGCCTGGGCGCAAACCGCACGAAGAAATCAAGATTGCCTCTAAGCAGCGGATCGGCCCGCCAACGATCCTTGAGCAGAACTTCAGCGAATACGACATGCGTTGTATCCTCAAAGCGAAGATAGAGCAGATAGCCGTACCAGTCTTCTTCGCCGATCCGCCGCGTATAGGAGACATAGTTGACGAGGACACCGTTGCCGGTCGACTTGCAAACCCACATTTTGCGCCGGTCGGTGGAGGGGTTGAACGAAGAATCTTTCACACGCTGGGCACGCAGCCATCCGTCAAACGCACGCTCACGTCCCACCACGAGTGAATTAGTGTCTGAAGAAGTCAGTGCCTGGAAATGCATCGGAACGTCATGCTGGATTCCGGCGAAGGTGAAGACCTCGATGTTTCCATCTCCTTTTTCAACCCGACACGCGCCAGAGTCTGGCAGCGTCATGGCCAAATAGGGCGCAACCAGGACATTCCGGTCCATTGAGCGCCCCTGCGCATCCTCTGGCCACGACACGAACTCCTCTGTCTTTGGGCTGAACCATATCCATGCGCCGACGGCGGCTGCCAGGAACAGTATTGAAGGAATGATGACCGACATCATGCGCCTTATGCGACGCCCGCTATAAAGACGCTTTATCTCGTCCATCTCCTCGTCATCTGCAATACGCGTCTGTATGGCGATGGTGGCGTTCGGATCCTCGCCAGATGCAGGCGCGACCGCTTTCTCTGCCGGAGCGGCAGATGGGACCTTGGGCGGCGGGATCGTTGCCTTGCCGTCCGATGGCGGCACCTTGTCATTCTTGCCAGGCGGCGGAACCGTCGCCTTGTCGCCTGGCGGAACGGTCTTGTCTGAATCCTCTTCGGCTGCCGCGCATTCCACCCGACATACCAAGACGCCGCCACACTGGAACGTGTCGCCGTTCTTGACCGCAAACGTGTTGCCGAGCATAACCGCCGTCCCGTTGAACAGAGTCTTCCTGGAACTTTGCACCTCGACCGTCACCGTGCCGCCGGTTCCAAGACGGAAAAGCAGGTGTCGGGCGGAGACATCACCTTCCGTCACCCGCAGGTCGCATGTGTGCGAACGTCCTAATGACAACGTTCCGCCAACAGGCACCTCTGCGAAGGTTCCTGCCTGCGCCCCCTCTACGATTACGATCTTCACGCTCATTTCATCAACCCTCCAAGTCCGCTGCGCATGACTCGCATGATCACCGGCGTGCCGATGATGAGGAACATTGCCGGCATGATGAATATCGCGATCGGCAGAATCATCGAAGAGGCGGCTCGCGCCGCTTTCCGCTCGGCGATGTTGAAACGCACGCGGCGCATCTCTTCAGCCTGGATGCGCATCGTCTCGGTAATGGAGGCGCCCACTTCGATGCCGTGGACAACCGCCTCTGCAAATGCCTTGAAAGCATCCGTCTGAATGCGTTCGGTCATGTCCTCCAGCGCCTGGATACGAGTCTTGCCCAAGTCAAGCTGCCTGAGCATGATGCCATATTCCAAAGCCAAAGGCGAACGCTTGTCCTCCGTGGAGACGTAATAGCGAACCGCCGCAGTGAAGTCGATGCCGGAGCGCATCGCCGAGCCGATCAGGTCTATCGAAAACGGCAACGCATGCATGATCGCGGTCTGTCGCCTCTCCGCAGCTCCGTAGATTGTCATCGACGGCCAAAGCCATCCTAGCAGGGCGAATAAGGAGGAAAATCCGAACACAACATCGCCACGCGTGGTGATGCACAGGAAAAGCAGCACACCGCCGACACCGCCAAGCACGCAAAGCAGCATCTCCGCAGCGTAGATATAGTCGGTATCCATGCGTATGTTGGCGGCGACAAGGGCTCTGGCTAACTTCTTTGTGCGCTTCGGCATGCGAGCGCCTATAAGGGCACCAGCCGCCTCTGAGAAGCAGGAGAGCACGCCCCAAAGGCGCCGAAACAGGGACGGGATGTTGCGCCCGTCAAGATCGTCAATCGACACCTTCGGCTTGTTCAGAAAGAACGAGACGAAAACATATGGCAGGAAAACCACCATGAAGACGCTGAAATATACCAAAAGATTGTGCATACCGTCCATGCTACACCTCGATTGAGATCAACTTGCGGAGCACCCAGTATCCGATGCCGACCAGAATCGCCGCTCCGGCAACCGCAAGCCAGCCCATGCCCGTAGTCACAAGAGGACGCATCAACGCCGGATCGATGAAATTGAGAAGGAAGAAGGCCGCGACGGGCGCACACGATATCATCAGCGCCTCAAAACGCCCCTGCGCCGTCATGTTCTTGAGCCGTTCGTTGAACTCGGTCCTGGATCGGATAAGCCCCACCATTTCGTCCAGAACGTCCACGAGGGAACCACCCGACTTTGTCGTGAGCGCCACGGACGTGACAAGCAGATGGAGATCTTCGCACGGCATCCGCTTGTACAGTCTCTCGAAGGCCTCGGGAAACTCGATGCCCAAGCGCGTCTCCTTGAGCAGAATCATGATTTCCTCCCGCATCGGATCGCCCATGCGCTTTGCCAAGGCGTCAAGAGCCTGCCCGAGGGCAAGACCAGACTTCATGCCGTTCGCCAGCCCCATGGTAAGATCCAGCACCTTGCTCTGGAACGCCTCGTTGCGGATCCGCAACTTGCGCCGATACCATGCGAGAACGAGAAACCATGTGGCGATGCCGAACCCGCACGCGACAGGCACGGCTATGGCCATTCGCTCCACCCCGAACGAAAGCTGCCCCACGAACATGCCGCAAGTGACAAGAAGCGCTCCAAAGAGCCGCAAGGACAGAAGACGATCAGGGGAGATGAAACGGGATAGCGCAACATACTCTGGGGACGTGGCCAACTCGAGCTTCTCACGAAGGTAACGCGTCAAGAAGCCGATGGCCATCCATGCGAAGGCCGCCGATGCCGAGAATATTACGATGTAGTTTATCTTCATCTGACTTCCACCCGCGCTAGACTGCTGGGACAAAAACAGACATGTCGAGGTGTAGCCGCCCGCTACGCCGCAAATCCTCGATGAACGACGGGATGTTGCCTGTCGCCGTATGGTACCCTTCCACCTGTCCTTCCTTGGAGACACCTGTCTGCTCGAAGGTGAAGATGTCCTGCATGAGTATCTGGTTCGCCTCGCGCCCGGTCACCTCGGTGATCTTGACGATCTTGCGCGAGCCGTCCAGGAGACGCGTCTGCTGCACGACAAGATCGATGGCAGAGGCGATCTGCTCGCGTATCGCCGAGGACGGCAGCTCCATGCCCGCCATCAGCACCATGTTTTCCAAGCGCGAGAGCGCGTCCCTGGGGCTGTTCGCATGCGCAGTGGTAAGAGACCCGTCGTGGCCCGTGTTCATCGCCTGAAGCATGTCAAGCGCCTCTGGGCCACGACATTCGCCCACGATAATGCGATCCGGACGCATGCGCAAGGTGTTGATGACAAGATCCCGTATGGAAATGCGCCCCTTGCCCTCGATGTTCGCCGGCCGCGCCTCCAGCGTGACGAGGTTCCTGTGGGTGAGCTTCAGCTCGGCGGAGTCCTCGATGGTGATGACGCGCTCGCCCTGGGGGATGAAAAGCGAAAGCACGTTAAGAAGCGTGGTCTTGCCGGAACCGGTGCCGCCGGAGACGAGAATGTTCTTCCTTGCCTTGACGGCCTCCTCGAGGAAGAGCGCCATCTCGCGCGTCATCGAACCAAACCCAATAAGGTCGTCGGTGGTCAGCTTCTTGTCTGCGAACTTCCGGATCGTAAGCGCGGCGCCTTTCAGCGACAGCGGCGGGATGATCGCGTTCACGCGGCTACCGTCCGCAAGACGCGCATCGACCATGGGACTGGCATCGTCCACATGCCGTCCAAGCGGCTCGACGATCCGGTGGATGATAGAGACGAGATGCTGCTCGTCGAAGAACTTGACGCCACTCTCGAACAGACGCCCTCCGCTCTCGACGAAAACGACATCCGGCCCGTTTACCATGATTTCGGAAATCTTCGGCGATCGAACAAGCTGGGCAATCGGTCCAAGGTCGGTCAACTCATCTACCAGCGCTCGCCTAAAGAGCGGCATAGGGATGCGACCGGGTATCTCGTGGCGGAACTCCTTTATCGTCAAGTCCAGGCAACGTTCCATCTTCTCGCGGAGCTCCGAACCGCCAATCTCCTGCAACGCACTCTCGGAAAGGTTCATCTTCTCTAGAACGCTCTCGTGTATGCGCCGAGTGAGAGACATGACGTCCGGCGTGTATAGAACGGACGCATTCTTGAACTCCTCGATGAAGTCTCCATCGGAAAGAGGGCGGCGAGCTTCCGCCTGCCGAACAACCTGCTCGTCCTCCAACTGCAGCACCCAAGGGCCGATTCCGGCAGTATCGTGCAGGCGAAATGCAGACGCTGCAACAAGCGGGCGCCCGTTCAGCGTAGTTCCCGCCGTGCTGTCAGTATCCTCCAGCTGCATGTCGCCGTCCTCGGACCGCGAAAGTCGCGCATGACGGCGAGATATGCCAGCCCCTTCAAGAACCACAGTACAGGCAGGGCTGCGGCCGAATGTCCATTCGAAGTCGCCGTCCGGGACATCAAGGACACGAACAGATTCCGACTCTGCTGATTGTATCTTCAGGCGCATCTCGCTAGTGCTCCCAACTCACCAGACAAACCAGTTCATGAAATAGAGCGCCCCATGGTATTTCTTCTTTCGCTCGATGCGGTCGTCGTTCGTCTCCTGCGACTCCTTAAGCGTGGGAGCCGTTTCCTGTTCAAGCGGGATGTCAATCTGCACGTTGGGATTATGCGTAGCAAGCCGAGGAGATACGAGAATCAGAAGTCGCGTATCCGAACCGCTATTCGCGTTGCCAGAAACGAACCACTGCAGTACTGGGGTGTTGCGCAGGACAGGCAGTCCGGACTTGGCCGTAGACTCCATCAGTTTCTTGGCGCCGGCCACGGCAATCGTCTTGTTGAGATCGCAGAAGACCGTCTGCTTCGTGGTGTCTTCCGCCAGGTCATACGAATCCTCGTTGCGGCTCAACATCTGCGAATTCGTAAGCTCGAGGGTCAGCTTTGCGCGGGTTGGGGAAATCAGTCCCCCCGTGACATTGATCTTAAGTCCGTATTCGATATTCTGCAAGCTTCCATTCTCGATTCCGTTCACCTTCGCGTAGATCGTTCCGCCCGTATGCAGCTCACCGCCCTTCGGATCGTTGTTCGAGAAACTCACATGGCCGGCATTGTAGGTGCGCGTCACGCCGTTGTTCCTGAGAAACGAAATCGTCTGCGGCATGGATCCGCTGATGGTCGCCGTACCATCACCTCTGCCCGCCACGATGTCGTAAAACGCCGACATCGCGTTGCCGATGGTGGGCGCAGAACCTCCTGTCCCCTCGGAATGTCCCTCGTTCTCGTTCAACCCGACATAGACGACGTCCACCTGCAAAATCGTGTCGATCACATGCAGGTTCACGACGCCCTTGATCCGTCCGCCACCAGCACCAGAGGTGGAAAGCCACGTCTGGGTCGCAAGCAAGCGATTGATCCGGTCAATGTCCGACTGGCTGTACATCTCGCCGGAAATCACCACCGTATCCGTCGAGACCTGAAGCGAGAGCTCACCAGGTTTTGCGGCTGCGCCTTCTGCGGCAAAGGTGAATCCAGCATCTGAAAGCATCTTCTTCAGGTTCACAATGGTCTCGGCAGACGGCCTGAACGTGGCGAAATTGACGCACTTGCCAGAATAGTGCGGCATGACCCGCTGAAACGTGTCCCAATGGTCAGGATCAGTGACTGTTCCTCTGACGACGATACGATCTTCGTTGATGGAGATGTCGAGTTCCGTAAGAGAATCGAGGTCGGTGCGCAGCTGCTTCAGCACTTTCGTGAGGTTGGACTTCACCGTAATGGCGTAGTCGCGCGTCATTCCCCCTCCGGTCGCGACGAGATTCACCTCGCCTTCCTGAACGGCAACGATGCGAAGCTGCGTCTCCATCGCATCGACCTTGATCTTCTCGCTCCCGGCCGGTATGACCCGGAAACTCTCAATTACGAACGGCACCGAAAGGCTCTTGGTCGAGCCGATCACGAGGCTTACCTTCTCCGTATCTGCGATGCCTGAAAGCGCGACGATGGACGCCGCCATTGCAACAATTCGCTTAAGCATGGTTTTACTCCTTTACTTCTGATGGTACAAGCGGTATGTCGATTTTCTGCAGGCCTTTGATCATCGACGTCAACGCCGAGTCCTCGAACATGCCGCCGTTGAGCCGATTGAGGGCGTTGTCGTCCTTCTTCTTCCTGAGGATGGGATACAGCCTTGCCTTGCGCTGGATGGCCGTGAGCGCAATCGCCTGCTGCGGCGGCATAGACAAGAGCACACTGGATCCATTGATTTCGAGAATGCTTACACGCGGATAGATGACGGCCGTCACAGTCTTCTCGACCATCTTGACCTCCGCATCGGCATTCTTGCCCATCTTCACAGGTTCACTGTAGTTGAATGTACCGACGATGGCAATGTCGTCGCCAGGCTGAAGCATCCGCAAGAGCGTCGCGTCCGCAAATGATACCGGTACACCCCACTGGCCGTCACCAAGCGCTCGGCTTTTGCTCTGGTCGAGATCCATGTCAAGATAGAGAATGTAGTCCCCCTTCGCAATCGGGCGCTTAGCCTTCTGGTTGAACGTGAACGAACGTTCGGCCGCATCTATCGCATTGCGCGGAATCGCGCTTTCAGGAACCTCGCGCGTACCCACCCGGCTTTCCTGTATCGGCTCGCCGGCGGCGATGTCGGAGGTGGCAATAAGCACGTTCCGCATCCGTTCCATGGGCTTATCGGCGTCCTTGACAGTCTTGCTGACGGCAAAGACGGCTGCCAAACCCAGAAGAACAGCCGTAATCAATGGTATCGCATTTTTCATGTTAACAGGATTCCTTTGTCACTTCAAATTCGTCAATGCCGCCAGCCAGTTCCGGACGGACTCGGCCTTCAGCGCCTGCGCCACGAGCTTCTTGCCGTAATTCTCCGTCAGCCAAGACGGAGCCGCGCCCTGCTCGCGGCCAAGCTCCACGTCGTCCAGCGCAAACGTCACAGGAGCGACGTCCGCACCTTCCACGCGGATGGAACCGGACACCGAACCGCGATATACGAAGCTTTCCACCTCCTGAACCGCCACGACGGAATAGGCCGCAATCGACGGGACGATCCGGACACCACCGGCCGTGCCGGCCTTCACGGCCACACCGGCCGCAGCAAGCTTCTGCGCCAGCACCGCATCGAACGCCGCCGCCACGGACTTTGGCATCAGCGCCGGCCTTGCGGCAGGGATCAGGACCGTGCCAGAAGGCGGAGCCGCCAGCACTTCCGCAAGCAGCGCAGGCAGGATCGGCAGAAAAGCGTCAATCGAGCGGGCTATACGCGAGCGCGAACGGCTCGCATCTATCTCCGCAGTCGAGGAATCGAACACCTTAATCGCCAGCGTGAACGTCTCCCCTATGCGCCCTACCGATGCCAACAGCACTTTTGAAACGGTCTTTATCTTTCCGATCCGCGCCCGGTCGCGCGAAGCGAGATCCACAAGATCGGATGACGTGGTGAAGCCTATCTCCTCCTGCATGCGCGCCAGATCGCTGCGCGAAATGATCCGGAAAGCGCCGCCGGAGACGGAACTCTCGATGAAATCCCACAACTGCGCAGCCTCCTGCTCGGACACCCCGGCGCCTGCCTCCGGCTTCAGGACCGCAAGGGACGGACGAGGATCGGCAGCCGTGTGCGACGTCACCGCCCCGGTCCCGGCCAGGCTCCCTGACATCCTACCGCCAGAACCTGCAACGTTTTCCTCGTCGGATTCCGGTTCGAAAAAGTCAACCACATCATCGGCGACCTGTTCCAGCGCCGCCGTCATGAGATTATGGAAAATGTTGTTGTCGAACTGCGACTCGCTGATTGGGCGCCTCTCCTCGTATGAACTTGTGCGCGTTTTTGAGAACACGACGACATCGCCCTTCAGCAACTCAACGATAACATCCAACTGCCATAGCGTCGTCTTCGTATGATGGCCGTACGTCACGCCCCTGAATGCGTTCTCACGCGAACGCAAGGCTGAAACTGTCGCCTGCAGGCGATATTCCACGTTCGATGGATTGGTCGTGCAAATGAACTGCCTGTCAGGTCGTGCAAGACGCGAGTGCAGATAAGCACGCCCCATCTCAACAGAATAGGCGTCCGTCCTGTCGGAAGGAGCGTTCGGAATCTTAAACGACTCCGCCGAACTGAGCGGCGCAACGTAGAGTTGCGGTTTACCCTTTGTGGCATTCTCAGACGCCAGGCAAGCCAGAAATCCTGCCAGAAATGCCAAAATCGCCATCCTCTTCATTTTCAAACGCTCCTTTCTTCATGCTTTCATGGCCTGCTCGGCCTTGAAATGCGAAAATGCGGAATGTTGCGCTAAAAGTCTCTTCCAAGCATCGTAGTTCAGCAATGACCAATTGCAGAATTTAGCGAACTGAGGCTGACAGCAAAGAAGTTCGGCCCAATCGCCCCCGCTCAATCTATCCCATTGACAATGTTCGGCCAATCCAGGATTCCGGGACAACAGGCAACTCCAGTCCTTGCCGTCTAGTTTGTTCCATTCGCAACGGCTGGAAAACTCCGGCCGTTCGGACAGGAGATCCACCCAATCCCGTCCGTGAAAAGAATCCCATGGACACCCGTCTGAGCAACTGGCATCGTCAATCAGGGCGGTCACCCAGTCGAACGCATTCCTGAAACGATCGATCATCGTGATTATCGCGTAGCAGCTCCGCCGCCGGAGATATACACCCCGACGGCGGAGACGACCTCGTCACTTCGCGGAATTGTTGGTCTTCACCGGCGTACCAGTGACACGCGTCGTCAGCACATAGACCCACCAGAGGTTGATGGTCTGGTAGTCAACCGCCATGCCCACAAGAGCATCGGCGCCAGCGGACTTGTCGAGAGCTTTCTTGAGCGCACGACGCTGCGGCGACCCAGGAAGGCCCACGCCAAAACCAAGCACGGACACCTGAGTGTCGGTGCCTTCCACCTCTTCGCCAAGGACCGTATAGCGGCCCTGATCCACCGGCTTGGAAGCATAGGTGAAGTTTTGAGGCGTCGTAGTGCACCCCGTAATCACTACCGCAGCGACGGCGGCAGCAACCATCATCATGACTTTCTTCATTTTGTTTTCCTTTTCTTGTTTCTTTTCGCGACTGGACATCCAGCCGCAAATCAGTAGACCACCCTGAAAGCGCAATAGGTCAATGTATAGCGCTGATCCGTCTTGAAGTCATCGAAGCGAACCTGTGCCTTCGCGCTCTCGCGACCGCTTTGCTGGGCTCCGGCACGCTTGTCCATTTCCTGCATCACGTATTCCTTGAGCGCGTTGGCAGCTTTGTCCGCAGGCTTGCCCATAAGCCCGAAATCTGCGACGCAGGTCCCGGAAAGTGTGGTCGCGTCGTAGTTCAGCACCATCTCGGAACGTGCGAATGCCGTAAACGACACTCGCCATTCTCGCTCGGCACCCGCGAACTCGCTCTTGTCATATACCAGACGCACACGAGAAGCCTCCACCCCAAGCTGGTTCTCGCATCTCCGCTCAAGCTGCCCGCGCAACCAGTTCGCGGCACGCCCCTCGTCCCAATCGTTGCAGGCGAGCACGCAAACTCCCTGCACTACGCCAGCATCGTTCTTGGGCTTTATCTCGAAAGTCTTGAGAGACGGCTTGCGTACCTTTGCCGCATCAGGAGAGATGCCCTCAAGCCTGGCGATCAGCGTGCGGTCGGCGGCGATATCCTTCAAGAAAGATGCCGCTATGCCCTGGATGCACTTGTAGATGGCATCGGGCACCAGGTCGCCGCCGTCCCATGGCATCTCGGCCTTACTTCTGTAGACCTTCTCGTGGCACAGCACATTCTTCCCGACGTCATGTATCCTGATGTCCACCGTAGCCTCACTGCTGACCATGGTCTCTTCTCGCGACAGCATCATCCCCAACACCTCGACGGAAATCCGGATCGCAGGCTGCTGGTCGCCAACGAGCGGGTGGAAATGCTCGGACACCGCATGGAGGAACTCCTTTCTGATAAGGGATGCCACAGGTACCGTCGCGACCAACTCGCTCGTTCCCCACACCATCCGCTTTGTAAGGGACACTTTCTCCAATTCGGCAGGAAAAACTATCTGCGCAGGCACTTCCTCGATCCGCCTCAGCTCCGGGAAAACGAATGCGGCGAACTCGCCGGCGCGCTCAGGCTCCCTAAGTTCCCTGTTCCCGTCAAATGAAACACCCATGCCCTCGATCCTGAACCCCTCGGGCTTCACGCTTTCGCACCCCACAGCCATCAGCAGAACGACTAGTGACGTGCAAGCCAGAAGATTACCACCTTTGATTTCCATGTTCCTTCACCTTTCCTGTCAAACTACCACCCTCTTAAAATTTCACGATCGGCTCAGCCGTGTCGCTCCAGAACACCGTCCCCGTAGAGGTATCCGTCATCTCTAGGTTCAGGAAATGGTGATACACGGCCCTTCCACGATCATCTGTCTGTTCGCGCCGCAATTCGCCCGTCATGATGAAGTCTGCGGAGGTGTAGTTGCCGATGTGATCAAGGTTCGAAGGAGCCTCGCCGTCGTCCACGGCCGACACCACCGTTTTCTTCATCTGCGACCGGCGCGCATAGTCGATCATCTCGAACAGGCCTGTCTTGCGCAAGGCCGTCAGCAGTTCCCGGTACATCTGTCCGGTGACCGCCGCATCGCTACGGCCATCCCCCGTGTTGTTCTCGATCGGGCGGACGGCGATGGTCGGAAGAGTCCTGCCGGCGTCAAGCGCGCGCTTGCGGGCCTTGTCGTATTGCGACGAGAACATCGGATCAGTCTTCATCCTTTCAAGCACGTTGACGAGCGCAAGCCTCTTCTGCGTGTACTCCATCCTCGACGACTTCCCGAACACGTCCTCGTTCGGATCCATGTACCCGCGCGAAGGGCCGGAACGTGCCGTCTCGCACCCGACGACAAGCGCCGCCATCGAAGCCCAAACCGCAAACCTTGCCGCAAAACCGTTCATTTTCATCTTGCTTTTCCTTCATTTTGCCGTTTCTACCTTGTTCCGTTGACCGAATCGCCAGCCTTCTTCAGTATCGCATCTGTAGTCTCGACAGGCTTCTCGCTTCCTCCGGCCGGTTTCAGGCCAAGATCCGGAGATTCGATAGTCCCCGAGCCCCAGTTCCACTTCGTCAGCACCTGCGGCATGCCCTCAATTCGCGTATGGGAACTAGAAAGGTACTGCGCATAGCCCTTCGCCTTCTCGCTGCGGCAGAAGTCATCCGTCGCGCCGGATTTGCGGGCGCGGTCCAGCAGCTCCGCGAAATAGGCGTCATCCTTGCTGCGGCGCCGCCCTTCCTCCGTAGGCTGCAACGTGATCATGTACGTGGAGTTCGCCATGAAGTTCGCTTGCACCTTGTAGGGATGCGCAAAAGGATACGACACCGTGAGATTGTGTATGCCGGGCGACACGGGCACCTGAAGCGGTGCCTCGCCCACCGTCCCGGCCGTGCCGTAGGACACTCCGTCGATGGAGACGTCCGCTCCAGGATAGTTGCATCCGAACGCGACCATGACCTTCTGAGACGCCTGCGACCATTTCACGTTGGCCATCTTCGGCAGGAATGCCGTCGAGATGCGCTTGCACAGCTCCGACATCAACTGGGAGTATATCGGGCGAGCGTTCGTACGATACTCGTTCATCGTGTATTTGCGCGAAAGCACCGTCACCTCCTCGCCACCGACACTCGCGCCGCTGGGGATCCGCTTCGCCTGCAAGGTCATCGTGACGGACAACTGCTTGACCACCCCGGCAGTCGCGATTTCCGACACGTCGTCGATCGAGGCAGTGATCAAAGCCTGCGCTCCAAGATGCTCGGCGAGCCGAGTAGCTGCGGAGAGCGGCATCTTCTCGCCCCACACTCCTCGGTTCTGGTTCTCGCCCACCGCGTCGTTAGGATCTATTATCTCGAACGTCCCGTCGCCGGAAAGCGCGACCGATAGACGAGAGCCGAGGTTCGAAAGCGGCTTGCGGAACTCTTCGCAAGCGTGGTTCTGCACGACCAGCATTGCTTTCACGGGATCGGCTCCCGCCGCAAGCCCAAGCGTGACACAAAGGCCAACCAATAGAAAACTCTTCATGCTATGCCTCCTTGTTCAACATTTCTGCTCACTCACCCGCCCGACGTATCGCCAGACGGAAATCATCTGTCCCCTGCAGGGGCGAAACGGCTTCCAGCGGAACCACGTCGCGGCCATGCAGGACAAGCGGACGCCACGGCGTCTGGGCATGCGTCTGCACAAGCCCCTGCTTCGTCTTCCACTCAAACCGGTACTGGCACCTGTAATCCTGCTGATTTGCGTTCTGCACCGTCACCTGCACGTGCAGAAAACCCTCGGGAGTCCGCTCCATGGCATCCTGTACAAGATTCAGGTTGAGCGCGAACGAGGCATCCTCGACATACAGATGCCCTTTCTCCACCCATACTCCGCTCGTCTTTGGCGAAAGACACCCCACAAGCGAAACCGCGGCCAACACCGCAAGCATCTTCATTGCGCACTTCATGATCTATCCTCCTCTCAAAATGCGAAATTCAGAACGGGCATAACCGGCATGGACGAATCCCTGTTGATGTTGATCGCGCCGATCTGAAACCCTTCCAACTGGTCGGAAAAGTTCACCACGCCGATCTGGAGCCCCGACCCCTTCTCTGCAAAGTTGAACGCGCCGATCTGGACACCACCAAGTCGACCGACCTTGTTGGCCAATGCGACATCAAGTCCCGTGAATGCCCCTTCGGTCCAACAGAAGCCGGCGGCCAGCTGTAGGCCGCTGAAATTCCATGCAGCGTGGTTGAATATGCCGGCAATCTGCAAGGCTCCATCGGACATGCCGACGTCGTTGAACAATCCCGAGATGGCAAGCCCCCCCATCTCGTGCTCTGCCATGCCGCCTAGAACGCCCAAGTCTAACCCGTAGACACAACGATGCTTGCCGACAAACAGGTTCAGACGGAATACGACAACATCCCACGTTTCGCCGGGCGTCTCGACTTTCGGCATGACCGCAAATCCGAACGGCTGCTCGCCCACCATGGATGGCGGCGGCTTGGCCGTTATCTCTCGCACCGAGACTGGATTCTCTGAAGAAACCTCGCCATATCGGCGCACCTTCACCTCGGAAGCATTGTCCGCAAATGCGCCGACGGCGAAGAGTACCGACATGACGCAAGAAAGAACATTAGCAACAGAATAGCCAATGTAGGCACGTTTGCCTAAAATCCGTTTTTTGTTCATGTGGTTAGTGTAGCAGATCCTCCGATGGCATGCAACTAGAGATTTCACAATTGTTACGTGCATGCAAAACACGAGAAAGAGCGTTCCTCTGCCGAAGGAATGTGGTACAATATTGGCCCCTATGAACCAGAAGATTAAAGCAAAGGTGGTCGGCGCCACGGGCTACGGCGGCTTGGGCATCATCGACCTGCTGTTGAGGCATCCGTGCGCCGAGATATCCGCGCTCGTCGCGCGCGAGGACGCGGGCAAGCGCATCTCGGACGTCTATCCCCATCTCGCGGGATTCTGCGACATGCCCATACACGCGGCGGACGACCCTGCCGTGCAGGGCGCGTACGACGTGGTGTTCTTCTCCACGCCGGACCGCGTGGGCATGGCCGACGCGAAGGCGGAGCTCGCCAAGGGCGCTAAGGTGATCGACTACTCCGGCGACTTCCGCTTCACCACGCTCGCCGCGTACCAGGACTACGCCACTCGCCTCGGCAAGGATCCGCAACACCTCTCCCCAGAGCTGCTCGGCACGAACGTCTACGGAATGCCCGAGCTGCATCGCGCCGAGATCGCGCGCGCAAACCTCGTCGGCAACCCCGGCTGCTTCGCGACAAGCTGCATCCTCGGCCTTGCGCCCGCGCTCAAGGCGCATCTCGTCAATCCGCACGGGCTCGTGTGCGACTGCAAGAGCGGCGTCTCCGGCGCCGGCAAGAAGGCGAAGCCGCAGTTCCACTACCCGGAGCGCTGCGAGCAGATCAACGCCTACCGCCTGAGCGGCCACCAGCACGTGTGCGAGGTCGAGCGCGAGCTCGGCCTGCAGGCGGGGCAGGACGTGACGGTCGTCTTCACGGCCCAGGTGCTGCCAATCTCGCGCGGCATCCTCTCCACGCTCTACGGGGATCTCACGCAGGACGTCACCGAGGCGGACGTGCTTGACATCTACCGGAAGTTCTACGCGGAGAGCGGCTTCGTGCGCGTCCTCCCCTCCACGGCGGCAGTCGGCACGATGAGCGTGCGCGGCACGAACTTCTGCGACATCGTGGTCTCCGTCGACGCGCGGACGCGCAAGCTCCGCATCGTCTCGATCATCGACAACCTCATGAAGGGCCAGGCAGGCCAGGCCCTCCAGAACATGAACGTAATGTTTGGCCTCCCGGAAAACACCGGCCTCAACCAACCAGGGATGTACCCATGAGCGCGAAGAAGCCGTCCAACCCGTTCCTCAAGAAGGCGTCAGGCGCCAAGCCGCCTACGCGCGCCGCGCTGAAGTCGCAGCACAAGAC
>Ga0310690_10002212_pt1 | contig 32212 bp, 31 predicted proteins | sample AusTroGonzalo_MG_2_FD_207661 | JGI IMG/M metagenome (GOLD analysis project Ga0310690, IMG submission 207661) | Bovine rumen microbial communities from tropical cattle in Woodstock, Queensland, Australia - Gonzalo_04 (v2) (version 2) | ecosystem: Host-associated > Mammals > Digestive system >...
TTTTCTCCACCGTGAGGGATTGGTTGTCCGGCTGCCTCCTTTCTTCCAATGTCTGTTATACGATTCCATTGTATTTATCTCGCCACAAAAGTACTCCTTTCATTTGCACGCTGCAAATCTAAGGTCTGAGAGGGGACCAGGGGGAGCACACCTCCTAGCACAGCAAACAGAAGCCTCAACCCTAATATGTGCCGCAATCATTTCATGGCCACAAAATTACTCAAAATCCATCAAACTCATTCAAATTTCTCTCACTGCAAAGCATGAGATACTATACTTCCTCTTTTTTACTTTCTTTGAATGAATATTATAAAAAATGGTCGGACACCACATAGGCATCCGACCTTAATTGAAAAAAATCGAACTTCGCTTTCGCCAAAAAAACATAATTCAGCTATTAGTTTTAATCACCCTTCTTATGAATGTGCGGCTTTAGCGAAGGGGTATTCCCTGGCGTCTGTTTGTTGTCACGCTGACGCCTATCAGGTTTCCCCGTCGATTTTGCGATTCTTTTAGGTCCAGGTTTAATTCCCATACGTTCAAAGATTTAGTTAAACAATTCTGGTTTCTGGTGCCAGTCAGACAAACCTGCTTTTTATACGGAGGATTTGCGCCCCGTTTCATTTTCTTCCTTTTCCTTTTTCTCCGCATCCCAATCACCATGACCACCACCAAGCCACTTCCCTGTGGCAATCCAGAACTCGTAATAGTACATCCATTGTACCGCCCAATGAACAATGGTTGTTGCTATAGGTTTGGAAGAATCCCATTCTCCAACCCCTGGCAAAAACAAACATATTCGTTGCTTGCCATCACTGTAGTTGTAGGTATGAGGCAATTTTGTTGCCCCCTTTGCTAATGGCAACGGCTTGGGTGAAACAATGTATGCTTTCGGGTTTTCACCTACCTTATAGACAATCTTTAGTCTATACGTGTCTGATAAAGCAGACGGCGTAAAATCCCCTTGCCACGTCATCACTCCTGCACCAATAGAACCAGTAGATTCAGGATATTCATGCCTTAACAAACCGTATTGTTGTGCTGTAGTCATTGAGATTCTATTCACCGAAAAACGTATTTGATGTATTCATTACCTTTCCTGTAGAGCCAACCTTACCTGTACTTCCCAACAAAATAGACCCAGAGGCCATCTTTGCCTTCCGACGTTCCGTTAGGAGAGTAGCTGCTCTCGTTGAGGTCTCCTTACCAAAAGCACGGTCTAACACTCCCTGTATTTGCACCCTGTTCGTACCACCCAAAATATCTGATACATCTTTCTTCACAGCGGCGAGCCATTTATAGAAATTGATTCGACGAATCGGATGTGACGGCCACTTATCTGCAAAGTTCTCTTCAGGATTGACAGGGTTTGAAACCACATCTTCACCTTTATCGTTCTTTGTTATGCTTTTTTCAAGGTTGTCAACCACGTTGACCAAACCTTCAACCAAATCTTGTTCTCCTTTGTAGGCGCGCGATGCCAATGTCGTAATAATGATGGAGATAGGTTTGTTCTCCTTATCATTACTGAACATCATATCTCTGTGCCTTTTTAGAATCTGAACGATACGCTGGAGAACCGTTTTGTCCTTGTTGTACTTTTCAATAGGCACAACCGCTTCCGCTAACGACTTTACTGATGTATCTTCTTTACACCTAGTGGCAAACCAAAGGGCATAACCATCTGGATTGCTCTTTAGCCATTTCTCAATTTGAGTAGCAGTTGCATAATCGTCAGATTCTTTGTCCGTAATCCGGATAGAGATTTGATCCACGGTTTGTTCAGAGAAACTCTCTGAAAACAAGCGCGTCATCCTTTCTGCATATGTGCTATCGGCAACAGATGGTAAAATGTCCATGTGATATTTCTCCTTAGGATTATCTGAGTTGTCGCGATAAAGTAACGTCCAACAACGACGCCCCTCTTCCTTTTTCAACATCGAGGCATAACGATCGCTTCCTTTTAATCGTGCTCCCACCTTGTCTTTTAAGTCTTTTTGGGTCCACCATGGATTCTTTTCAGAAAGACGGTACACCAAGTCCACATCCAAATCGTCACTCGGGTTGATGGGCTGGATTATCGTTCCCAAACGAAGTGAACCTTGTGGAGTCACCAACGGTTTGTAATCAACAAAAGCGGGGTCATTCTCTAAAAAAGTTCCCACCGCCCTGTAGCTTTGAGTTAGGTTGTCATACTGTTCTTTGGTGATGTCCAAAGATTCACCAAGCGTTTCAAGAATATCCTTGAATTCCTCTTTTTGTTCTTTACTTAAATTCCTTACCATTGTATTCTATTTAATTGTAATCGTTTCAACATCTTCTCCTTTCTCATTCCTGTAGTCATACAATACCCAAGGCAAATCAGCCTTGGGCATTCGAATTCTGCCCAATTCAACCGCACACGAAGCCGGAGCGGCCATAAAGATTTTCAACTGGTCTGCTTCAGGATGTTCAGTCTTGATGGCATCCATCGCCATGCGTGCGACACTATTAAACTGTTCTAATTGAATGTGGGTTTTCATCATATCGTTATCAGGGACATCACACGTAATAAGCCAAATACTTGCATCTTCGCCAAACCTTTTTGCAACCCGATCTTTAATAGCATTGGCACTCAAAGCTATTACAAGCACTGGAGCTTTGGTTTTGTCACTCGGCTCAATTAGTCGTATTTCATTTTTTGTTTCTTTTTCAAGCCACTTCCAAGTATCAGGGATGAGGTGCTTCTGATACACCAACACAGGATATTTGTCGTTCAGAATTGTACCCAATTTGACCAACAGAGGTTGTGGTCCCATCGGAAATAAAGAAACATGCGAGATATCACCAGCCAACAAAGGCCCAAGTACTTTCTCTTCACACAGCTTCTCAACCTGTTTCGTCTCTGCCCTCCAATAATCAGACTCACCATCCTTCATGGCCGAGTTTTTCATTTGAATCTCAACAGGATTCAACGAAGCTGGATACCAATCAGGGAAAACAGTAGAGTGAAGTGTGTCTTTATGGAAATGAGGGGTATCGGTTCCTATCTTCGGACCATATGCAACCACCAGAGTTTTTTTCTGAGGTTGGATGCCTGTGACCAAATCAATTCTTTCCTCATGCTCTTTTTTCATTGCAACTAGCATTTCGTCTGTGTATTTCCTCTCGCCCTCATGATCTATCAGCCTATGACATTCGGGGCAAAGCAAAATGATATTATTAGGATCTTGAGCCAGTTCTCTTGACCTTTCGTTTCCTCTTGGGCCATTCTCGGAATCTCCTATAATATGAGCGTAATTCGAAATATTACACTTTTCCATCGTAACCTCATGTACCCCCAGTCGTTTGTTACAACCGGCAAACTCGCATCTCCCATGCGCTGCGAACCAGAGGTCTCTTCTAACATCAATCGGTATATGTGTATTACTCATCGTTAATATGAATTTTTCGGGAAAGAAAGACAAAATTTATGCCATTTGTGATTTTTGCTCAATTTCTCAACAATTTAATTCAATATTCCAAATATTACAACCAAAAAAATGAGCAAAAAATGCAAGAAATTGGATTAATTGACATAATAACTGCCAAAACAACACCTGTCAAAGTGTCAGTTTTTGAGCAAAAATCACAAATATTTGCATTTCTCATATAATAATTCTAATTTTGCAGCCAGAAAATCCGAAACACCTCAATAATACACCGCCATGCTTTTGAAATTTACCGTTGACAACTTCCGTTCGTTCGGAAGAGAAATGACACTTGACCTCGCAGCGTCTAATGGTATTCGCGACAATATTGAAGGTGCCTATACTGATGCAGGAAACAACAAAATTTTGAATGTCGTAGCCTTCTATGGCGCAAATTCTAGCGGAAAAACAAATTTTTTGCGTGCTATTGGCACCATGCGTCGCATTATTGTCCAGTCTGTCAAACTTAACGAAAACGACGACCTCCCATACGACCCTTTTCTTCTCACAACAGAGGATCCTCGCCCTACCAAATTTGAAGCCGTCATATTTAACACTGAAGATAAAGCCAGTTATTTCTATGGTTTCGAATACACCCAAAAAGCCATCATCAAAGAATGGTTTCAGATTAAGTCACCAAGGAAGTCGGCCAAAACGCTGTTCAATAGAAATGGAAATCAAATAGAAGTAAACCCAACCAATTTCCAAGAGGGACAGAATATTACTGTAATTCCGAACAAGAATCGGTTGTTTCTCTCACTGGTCGGACAATTGGGAGGAAAAATCTCTAATACAGCTATTTCCTTGTTTCAAAAGGAATTAAGGATACTTTCTGGCATTGAAGATTCCAACTACTCTAACTACACTCGTCGTCTTGTCCATGAAAACGAGAAATACAAATTACGCGCACAGGAGTTTTTGAAAAAAATGAATTTGGGCTTCCGTGAATTTGAAACCAAGAATGTGGAGTTTGAAAAAATCGCTTTTCCCCAGGGATTTCCCCAGGAACTAATCGAACAACTCCGCGGAGGCAATTTCATAGAAGTATTGTCTACGCACGCTGTATACGACAAAAGCGGCCAAGTTGTTGGTCAGTATAAATTTGACCTTGACGAGAATGAGTCATCAGGTACTATCAAGATCTTTAATCTTACAGGTCCCATACTTGAAGCTTTAGAAAATGGTTGGGCACTCGTTATTGACGAATTAGATTCACAGTTGCATCCACTTCTTTCGTGGAAACTAATCGAGACTTTCAACAACAGGGATACCAATCCCAATGGAGCACAACTGATTTTTACGACTCATGACACCCATCTTCTTTCCAACCGTCTATTTCGTAGAGATCAGATATGGTTTGTTCAAAAAGACCCCGCCGAACGTTCTACCATATATCCTATGATGGAGGCAACAGAAAAACTAGGACATGCACCTCGTTCGGACTCCAATTACCAAAAGAATTACATTCAAGGCATTTACGGTGCGATACCCTACTTTACCAACGAAACACCTGAAGAATAATAATCAACTCCAAACGGGTCTCTTCATCTATCCCAGTCCCCGCCAAGAAGTTCCACACCTCTCCAAAGTTTTCGCTTTGTGTTTGGCAGTGCCAAGTCCCGAAGGGACGACCCTAATTCACCCCGATATGCAATGTCGGGTTTTCATATTGAGATGGGCGGATTCCTGTATGCCGTAGCCTTAGATGCCCGCCATCGCACAGGCCGGCGTCGGCATGACATGGCTGCTGAGTTCCAATAAAAATATGTACTTTTGCACATCGGTAGCTTGCCTTTGGCAGGGAGCAGCCTCCTATCAGGCAAGGAGCAACTCCGACATTTCTTCATTAGTTCTTCGATAGTTGTTCGATATTTATTCGATAGAAAATAGGACAAATAACAAGGGTGTAGCGAAAGACTATCGAATATCTTCCAAGCCTGTTACCTGCTTGGTACGAAGCAAATACGAGACAAGATGCCCATGGAAAGAGGATTAACCGTTCTTCAATCCAAACATCGATAGTAGTCGGAATCTCGGAAAAAAAATCGCGATTCCGACTACTATCGTTTATTTCTTCGCAAAAAAAACATTATCTTTGCAAAGAAAACAACATGTAATGAGCAAACAACTCGAAATAAGAAACAGCACTGCGGAGTTCCTGATTTTCCAAGTGGAGGGAAAAGAAGATGGCATCCAAGTGGTTTACAAGGACGAAACCATTTGGTGCACCCAAAAGGCGATGGCTGCATTGTTTGATGTAGGCGTTCCAGCCATCAACAAGCACTTAAACAACCTTTATCTTGAAGGAGAAATCATACGCGATGCAACTGTTTCCAAAATGGAAATAGTTCAGCTTGAAGGCAACCGTGAAGTAAAGAGACTAACTGAGTTATACAATCTCGATGCCATCATCTCGGTCGGTTATCGGGTCAATTCATTGAGAGCAACACAATTCAGGCAATGGTGCACCTATGTGCTTCGGCAGTTTACTATTCGTGGTTATATTATCGACAAGAAGCGAATGGAGAACGGTAGTTTTATCGGCGAAGACTATTTCGAACATCTATTGGCCGAAATCCGAGAGATTAGGCTCAGTGAGCGGCGATTTTACCAAAAACTGACCGACATCTACGCCACGGCCATCGATTACAACAAAGACGCTCCGACCACAAGGCTCTTTTTCAAGATGGTGCAGAACAAGATGCACTATGCCGTTCACGGTCATACAGCCGCAGAACTTATTATAGGCCGCGCCAATGCCGAGAAAGAGCACATGGGGCTGACCACATGGGAGAACGCTCCAAACGGGAAGATTGTGAAGACCGATGTCAGCATTGCCAAGAACTACTTGAACGAATTGGAGTTGGAAGACATGGGGAAATTGGTGAATGCCGCCTTGGATATGGCAGAACGCATGGCCAACCGACATATTCCAATGACAATGGAAGACTGGGCCCAGCGCATCGACATTATCCTTCAAGCTGGCGGTGATGCCGTCTTGACCGATGCTGGTGTTGTCACAGCTGATGAAGCGAAAACCTTCGCCGAAACAGAATTTGAAAAATATCGAATCATACAAGACCGGCTATTCCAATCCGACTTTGATCGCTTTGCAGAAAACGACTATTTACCGCTTGACTTCAAGGAAATCGAAAGTGGACAAAACGACTGTCAATAAAAACAAAACCATTAAAGTTTATATTCACAAAAGCCTCTCAAAAGTTTTTGAAGGGCTTTTTTGTTACCGTTCAAAAATATTCTCTACCTTTGCCCCAACAACCAACAACGACAGTCTCTAGACTGCTTCGTACCTCGCAGTGACGCGAAGCGACAACTGAACAACTGACAACTGAACAACTGAACAACTGAACAACTGCCAACTATGAACTTAATTGCCCCTTCCCTATTGTCGGCCGACTTCCTTAACCTGGAAGCTGACATCGAGATGGTCAACCGCAGCGAGGCCGACTGGTTCCACTGTGACGTGATGGACGGCCGCTTCGTGCCTAACATTTCCTTCGGCATCCCCGTGGTGCAAGCCATCAAGAAGAAAGCCCAGAAGCCCCTCGACGTCCACCTGATGATCGTGGAGCCGGAGAAATATTTCGAGGCCTTCGCCAAGGCGGGCGCCGACATCATCACCTTCCACTACGAAGCCTGCAACCATGTCCACCGTGCCGTACAACAAATCAAAGCCCTCGGCATCCATGCCGGCGTGGTGCTTAACCCACATACGCCCGTCAGCGTGCTGGAAGACATTCTTTGTGACCTGGACGTGGTGCTGCTCATGTCGGTCAACCCGGGCTTCGGCGGACAACAGTTCATCGAGCGCACATACGAAAAGATCCGCAAGCTGCGTTCCATGATTGCCGAACAGAACGCCACAGCGCTCATCGAAGTCGACGGTGGCGTCAACACACAAAACGCCAAGGCACTGTTTGAAGCTGGAGCGGATGTGCTGGTGGCGGGGAATGCGGTGTTTAAGGCGGAGAATCCGATGGAGGTGATAAGGGAGTTGAAAGCCTTTAGCTATTAGCCATTAGCTGTTAGCTCAGTTGCTGCCAAGCTAATAGCTAACGGCTAAAAGCCAAACAAAGTTAAAGCCAATCTTGAAATCTTGAAATAACAAATCATTAAATCAAAACAACATGAACGAAAGCATCTTAAAACTCAAGCCGGAAGGCATTTGGAAAGAGTTCAACGGTATCCTTGGTGTGCCGCGTCCGTCGAAGAAAGAAGCCAAAATGGTGGCTTACCTCGAGAAATGGGCCAAAGACCATAAAGTCAAGTACGTCAAGGAAGAGTGTGGCAACATCATCATGAGCGTGCCCGCCACCAAGGGCATGGAAGACCGCCAGACCGTCATCCTGCAAGCCCACATGGACATGGTGTGCGAGAAGAACAGCGACAAGAAGCACGACTTCGAGAAAGACCCCATCGAGCCGGTCATCAAAGGCGAGTGGCTGCATGCCAACGGCACGACCCTCGGCGCCGACGACGGCATCGGCGTGGCTGCTGCCTTGGCCGTCATCGCCGACCCGAAGGTGGAACATGGTCCGCTCGAGTGCATCTTCACCGTTGACGAAGAGACTGGCCTAACGGGCGCCATGAAGCTAGACCCGAAGGACTTCACCGGCCGTATCCTGCTCAACCTCGACAGCGAAGACGAAGGCGAAATCTTCATCGGCTGCGCTGGTGGTATGGACACCATCATCAAGGTGTGGTACGAACTGGAGCCTGCTCCGGAAGACAGCACCGCCTACCGCATCACCGTGAGCGGCCTGAAAGGCGGCCACAGCGGCGACGACATCAACAAGAACCTGGCCAACGCCAACAAGCTGCTGACCCGCATCCTGTGGCAAGGCACCAACTGGTTCGACCTTCAACTCTACGACTTCCAAGGCGGCAACCTGCGCAACGCCATCGCTCGCGAAGCCACGGCAGTGGCCTTCATCCCGAACGACTGCCTGAAAGACTTCGAGCACTATGTGAAGGACATGGAGAAGCACTTCAAGCAAGAGTACCAAGTCACCGAGCCTGGCCTGAAAGTCACGGCTGAAGTGGCCGATGTGCAGCCCGACGTGGTCATCGACGAGATGGCCCAGTACAACCTGCTGAACGGCCTCTATGCCTGCCCGCACGGCGTCATCGCCATGTCGCAGACCATCCCGAACTTCGTGGAGACCTCGACCAACCTCGCCTCCTGCAAGAAGAAGGAAGGCTATTTCTTCATCCAGACCTCACAGCGCAGCTCCATCGAGTCGTCGAAGCAAGACATCGCCAACATGGTGGAAGCCGTGTGGAGCCTCGCCGACGCTGACGTGGAACACACCGACGGCTACCCAGGCTGGGCACCCAACCCCAACAGCGCCATCTTGGACATCGCCGTGAACTGCTACAAGAAGCGTTTCAAGAAAGACCCGAAGGTGCGTGCCATCCACGCCGGACTGGAATGCGGCCTCATCGGCGACAAGATCCCGGGCATGGACATGATCAGCTTCGGTCCCACCCTGCGTGGCGTGCACTCACCCGACGAGCGTTGTGAAATCGCCACCGTCCAGATGTTCTGGGACTTCATGTGCGACATCCTGAAGAATACACCGAAGGTTGAGGACAAGAAGGCCGTTGTCAAGAAAGCAGCCGCCAAGAAGGCTACCGCTAAGAAAGCCCCTGCAAAGAAAGCGACAGCCGAAAAGAAGGCTCCCGCTGCCAAGAAGGCACCCGCTAAGAAGGCACCCGCCAAGAAAGCACCAGCTAAGAAAGCCAAGAAATAAGGTTTTCGCTTAACATGAAAAAGCCCGCCAGAGCAGTTCTGACGGGCTTTTCGGTTATTTGGCAATAACTAATCGTTTTGTTGTTTTTCCTTTTGTAGTCGTAATCTCCAACAGATACACTCCTTGCGGCATAGCACTAACATCAAGTTTTACCACGTTGACTGGCATGCACTTTTCATCCAAAACCAACAAACCAAAAGCGTCCAACAATCGTATGCGGATAAGTTCTTCCGCTTCAACAGTCACTTCTGTTTGGGCTGGAATGGGATACATGGCTACATCTAAGCCTGCATTCCCATCAATATGAAGGGGATAACCTGAAAAGTTGGCACCAACAGAAAAAGCATAGCTTTCCCACTCACCTAGTCCATATGTGTCGGCAATAAACCCTCCCAAAGAGCACGACAAGGTATGTGACGTTGGCCCGATCTCGATGTTTGCAAACGAGTACTCATCCTTGCCGGGCACCACCCTAAAACATGCGTCAATAGGTAGTCCGTCCAACATCATGCCACCGACATAAGCTGTCTCCGTCACTACATTGACATAGTGATACTCACAACTCTGGCTAAAAGTGGGAAACATGGCATAATCAACAGGACAACTCAATGGAGCGACATAAACCATGGAAGGGTCACCAAGGACAGGGCCCGGATAAGGGAAATTATAGGTGGCACATGTCAAATACTTATATACCAAAACTGGCTCAGTTGTTTCAATATAAGAAGCCTCTCTGTCGGTTTCAAATTCAAACGTCTCCCCTGACACAAGGGTAATCAATAAAGCTCCATCTTTAAAAACCCGGCAATTGTCATTCAAAGCAGTCACTCTCACCTTATCCTTCAGAGAGCCTGATCTCATCACCACAAACCTTTGTCCCCAGTATTCAATAGGTATCATCTGCTCAAAAATATGCTCCACTGCATAATGGCCAAGAGGAATCTCACAACCTCTATCTCCTGCAAACACAGCGATTGGCTTTCCGTCAACAGATGTGATTCGTGTACCACTCAAATCACTAGGGCCATTATAATCACATTGAACCTGATAACTTTGCCCCGCATCCAAAGTAACACAGAAAGGCTGATGGGCAAAATGTCCGTTTTGAGAATCATAGGTCAAATCAATCTCAATCGCAGTTTCATCCTCAGTGGCAACGATGGAAATTTCCGAGCACATGTACGGAGCAAAATGTGGCGGATATGGTGGCGAGACTTGTACAATATACGAGCAACCCAGAGTATTGACAGGCAAAACATTGGAAACATCAAAAGTAGCTTTACGATAGTTAGAAACATACAACGAAATTGAATCCTTGCAAGCTACATGGAAGGCGTTATTCAATATGGTATCAGACGCATTTTCAAAATAGGCAAGTTCGCTAGGGATATTTATGGTCGTGGTACCTGCATCAACTATAAGACTCTCTATCCAGCCCGACTGAGGATGCATGACCGAAACTTCGCATGTACGTTTTGCAGCCACGACCACATTAAGTTCAACAGGCATAACTGTGACAGTGTCAGTGTAATTCGGCATAAATGTCACCCAAAAATCCGTACCTACTGTGCTTTGGGCAAAGGCATTACTCGAAATAAAGCAAAAAAGCAAACACAAGAATCTCAGCGTTTTCATTTTTCCGTTGTTTTTTCGCCTTCAAAAATAAGAAAAAAACAGATTATCCACCAAAAACGCAATTGTTTTACTATTTTTCTATCTTGACTCTTCTCAAATCCAGCAAATTCGTCGGATTGCTGCCCATATTCTTCACGCGCTTGTTGACGAAACGAAGCACTTCATCGTAGAATAATACCACCACGGGCGCATCCTGCATCATCAGGCTGTCCATCTCAGTGTAGTAACGGGCACGTTCCTGCATATCATTGCACAGCAAGGATTTTTCGTAGAGACGGTCACATTTGGGATTGGAATAATGGCAATAATTCGGTCCCGAAGGGGCAAAATTGGAGGTCACAAACAAGGATAGGTAATTCTCCGCATCAGGATAGTCGGCCACCCACGAGCAACGGAAGAAGTCCAGGTTGCCGTCGTTTCTCATGCTGCGCAAGGTGGCAGGCGGTATCACCTCCATCTTGCATCGTAGGCCAATCTGCTCAATCTGGCTCTGCACGAACTTCCCGATGTCGGCATAATCGGCCACGGTGGACAGTGTCAGCTGATAACCTTCCAATTGGTTCTCCGCCACCAGACGCTGTGCCCGCTTCAGGTCGTAGCCATAACCGATGGTGTTGCTATGTCCAGGCAAACCCACGGGGATCATGCCGCCCGTGCCCGGCTCGCCGATGCCGTTGCGCAGATAGCGCAGCATCTTCTCGCGGTCGATGCACAAGTTGACCGCTTGCCGCATGGCTCGCGCACGGTCGGGACCCAACGGGTCGTTGGGGTCGATGAAGAAGGAGAAATACTCGGTGTTCAGATACGGCTCAGTGATGAGGTTGATCTTGTCGACATACTTCTTTCGCAGCTGGCCGTCGTATGTCAACAGCTCATCCTTATAACGCGAATCGATGCCCGACATGAAGTCGAACTTGCCCTTGATGAACTCCAAAAACGCCACCTGTTTGTCGATGAGGAAGCTGACGGAGACGGCATCGATATAAGGCAGCCTCTCCCCTGCTTCATCACACTCGAAATAGTCGGGATTCTTGCGGAAGACAAGTTTCACACCTTCCTTCCAATATTGGAACTTGAACGGTCCCGTCCCCACAGGATGGCTGCGGAAGTCGTCGCCATAATACGCAACGGCTTCATGCGGCACGACCGAGGCATATGTCATGGAAAGGATGCCCAAAAATGGCGGAAACGGCTTGGCCAATTCGATTTGGAAGGTGGTGTCGTCCAAAGCCGTAAAGGCATACTGGTCGTCTTCATGTTTGACAGACGAGAAAATCCATAGTCCAGGCGAGTTCAGGTGCTTGTCAACCACACGGTTGAAGGAATAGACGAAGTCTTGGGCGGTGACAGCACGAGAGGTCGGCCCTTCGACAGGCTCAGGGGTCTCAGCTTTAAAGCACTCATCCTCATGGAATCGCACATCATCACGCAGGTGGAAGGTATAGGTCAAGCCATCCTCGCTGACATCCCACGACTTGGCCACCATCGGGACAAGGTTCATCTTGTCGTCGAAGGCCACAAGGCTGTTGAACAGCTGGTTGCAAGCCCAGATATGCGGCAAGTCCTTGGCGTAAATCGGGTCGAGAGTCAGGATGCCCGCGGATTCATTGTACTTGAAGATGGCTAGACCTTCGTCATCGCCTTGCCGTTGGCCGCAACCGGTAGCCAACACGACAAGCAACAACAAACCAAGCCAGCCTTTCCTCATCATCACTTCACTTTAAAACCTATGACCTCAGGACGCAGGTTGTTCAGATACTTGTTGTAATCCAAATCGTTGGTGTCCTGCTCCTTCTCCAGAGCGAGGTCAAGCACCTCCATCATGTTCTCCACATAGTGGAAGTTCAAGCCTTCGACATAATCCTCCTTGATATCCTTGATATCGTGTTCGTTGTCGATGGACAAAATGAGATCGGTGACACCATTGCGCTTGGCAGCGAGGATCTTCTCCTTCACGCCACCCACAGGCAACACTCTGCCTCGCAGTGTAATCTCACCCGTCATGGCCAGGTTGCTCTTTACCTTACGTTGGGTGAAGGCGGAGGTCAAAGCGGCGAGCATGGTGATACCCGCCGAAGGACCGTCCTTGGGCGTGGCGCCTTCGGGGATGTGGACATGCACATTCCAGGCCTCGAATACATCGGGATTGATGTTGAGTTGCGAGGCGTGCGCCTTGATGAATTCGTAGGCGATGGTCGCCGATTCCTTCATCACCTCGCCTAGGTTGCCCGTCAACGAGAGATGTCCGCCGCCACGGCTCAAGCTGACTTCGATGGACAGGATCTCGCCGCCCACTTGAGTCCAAGCCAAGCCCGTGGCCACACCCGGCATGGTGTGCTTCACCTCGTCCTCGTCGTGATGCATCGGAACGCCGAGCACCTTGCGCAAGTCTTTCAGGGTGATTCTCTTCTCAAAAGTCTCCTCGCTTACGACCTGTTTGGCACGGAAACGCATCATGTCGCCGATGCGGCGCTCCAAGTTACGCACGCCCGCCTCACGGGTGTAGTCATCGATGATATGCATTACGATATCTTTCGAGAAACTGATTTGTGTGCTGTCCAAGCCGTGTTCCTTCATCTGCTTCGGGATGAGGTGACGCTTGGCGATTTCGTATTTCTCCTCGCGCAGGTAGCCGCTCAGGTCAATAATCTCCATACGATCGCGCAAGGCGGGATGGATGGTTGAGAGGTTGTTGGCCGTGGCGATGAAGAGAATCTTCGAGAGGTCGTAGTCCAACTCAATGAAGTTGTCGTAGAAGGCGTTGTTCTGCTCGGGGTCAAGGATTTCGAGCAAGGCAGCCTGCGGGTCGCCTTGAACGTTGTTGCCGCTCACCTTGTCGATTTCGTCGAGGACGAAGACAGGGTTGCCCGACTTCACCTTGCGCAGGTTCTGGATGATACGGCCTGGCATGGCACCGATATAGGTCTTGCGGTGACCGCGCAGCTCCGACTCGTCGCGCACGCCGCCCAATGACATTCTGACATACTTGCGGTTCAACGCGCGGGCGATGGACTTACCCAAAGAAGTTTTACCCACGCCAGGAGGTCCGACGAGGCACAGAATGGGCGACTTCATGTCCTTGCGCAGCTTCAGCACCGCCAGATGCTCGACGATACGGTCTTTCACCTTATCCAAACCATAATGGTCAGCATCGAGGATGCGCTGGGCGCGTTTCAGGTCGAAGTTGTCCTTGGTGAATTCTTCCCACGGCAGGTCGACGAGGTATTGTAAGTAATTCAGCTGTATGCCATATTCCGCAGCTTGGGCGTTGGTGCGTTCCAGCTTCTTCAGTTCACGTTCAAAGACCTCGGCCACTTCCTTAGACCATTTCTTCTTCTTGGCCTTGTCCGTCAATTCCTTGACATCCTGTTCGTTGGGTGTACCCCCAAGTTCCTCCTGAATGGTACGTAACTGCTGGTTAAGGTAATACTCACGCTGTTGCTTGTCCATGTCGACGCGCACCTTGCTCTGGATCTGCTGTTTCAGTTCCAGCATCTGCTGTTCATCGGTCAGCACCGCCAGCAGGTCGTTGGCCATCTGGTTCAGCGTTCGGGACTCCAGCAGGGCTTGTTTGACGGGCATGTCGGCTTCCACGTTGCTGGCCACGAAGTTCATCAAAAACACGGGGTCGTCGATACTCTTGATGGCAAAGCCCGCCTCATGGGGCAGGTTGCGCGAGCGGCCGATGACTTGGATGGCCAGTTCCTTGACCGACTGCACCAAGGCGTTGAACTTGCGCGTATTGGGGATTTCATCCGCCACGGCGAAGGGAACCACGGCAGCCTTGATATAAGGCTCCGTCTGTGTCGCCTCCACCACCTCGAAACGGCGTTTGCCTTGGATGATGACGGTTGTATTGCCGTCGGGCATCTGCAAGGTCTTGATGATTTGGGCTGCGGTGCCCACCTTATATAAATCGTCGAGCGTCGGGTCTTCCACATCGGGATTGATTTGCGCTATGACACCGATGGCGCGGCGTTTCCTATAGTATTCCTTAATCAGACGGATGGACTTGTCGCGTCCCACGGTGATGGGGATGATGACACCCGGATAGAGCACCGAGTTGCGCAAAGGCAGTATCGGCAGTTCCTCCGGCACTTCTTCGTCTTGTCCGAGGCGTTCGTCTTCAATCGTCAGCACGGGGATGAACTCAGCATTGGGGTCCATCATATCGGAAAACAGATCTGTATCTAGTTTATAACTCATCTACAATCAATTTGAAACATCGGGCGACATTTTGTCAGTGCGTCGCCACTTTACACCTTATAATATATGTGGCGCAAAGATACGACAATAATAATGCCAAGGCAAAAAAAAAGCCCTCGCGATTGCAAGAGCTTCCCTTTTTGACGTTGCGTCCAACTTATTTGCCTTCCTTCTTCTCGAAGAACTTCTTGTACTTGCTGTTGAACTTATCAACACGACCGGCGCTGTCGACGAGCTTCATCTTACCCGTGTAGAAGGGGTGAGAGGCGCTGGAGATTTCGAGCTTCACCAGGGGATATTCGTTGCCGTCTTCCCACTTGATGGTTTCCTTAGTGCTGATGGTCGAGCGCGACATGAAGGTCACGTCATTCGACATATCTTTGAAAACAACCAGTCTGTAATTCTTAGGGTGAATGTCTTTTTTCATCGCTTTCTTTCCTTTTGATTTTGAGTGTGCAAAAGTACAACAATTTCTTGGAATGGCAATCGTTTTGGAGAAAAATTTTTATTCAGTATAACAAACAACTGTATATCAGCATTTTAAACTCAGCATTTAACGAGAAGAACGTACTGGACGAACAGAGAGGCCAGCGCACCTGCTGAGGTCGTCGTAGATGTCGCAGTCATCAAAATCAATGATAAACTTGAAGCCCTTCGCATAGGAAGGAAATCCTTTGTTGAGTTCATTCGACCAATAACTGCCTATACCGTCCTCAATACTCGATTTATCCTCCCCTATTCTACCCTGGACAGGCAGAAAGATACTGTTGCCGTTTTTTGCGGTGAACACACAACCATTCACCCCGTTTATTGTCGTCCAACTATGGCTGCACCTTGTCAACAGTTCAACCCATTCATTCATAGTCGGGGTGCGCCAGCCATCGCCCCAGTTGACCGTGGCGGCATCATCGCTCGGCTCCAGGGTCTTCAGGTTGTCGGTGAAGCCATTGTAGCCGAACTCTGGTTTTGTGCAATACTTAGTGAATTCAAAATAACCGCCATGGGTGTAAAGGTAGTTGCTGTCGGTGTAGACGGCTTTGGGCTGGGTCTCGCCCCAAGCGAAATGATCGCCGTGTTCTCCAGGGGTGTCGGCGCCCACATTACAGGTTGCCCACAGGGTGCCGCTCCATAAGCCGAGGTCTACATAATCGTGGCCGTTGTAAGAGCCGTTACCGCCATTGTCTTTTGTACAACCAGCAGCGAAGCATACCATCACGAGTAGCATCAAGGCTGCTATGGTTTTTGTGAGTTTTTGCATAATACTTGATTTGATAATTTCAAGCGGCAAAAGTAGCATTTTTATTTCAAACGACGACATTTTGGTTGATGTTGGAATTGCGGTAAAATCCCATCTATTCCATAGAAAACCTAATTATTTCAAAAAAGGTTGGGCACATAGTTTTATTTATTATCTTTGCAGCAAAATAAACGAGTTAAACTTAATCAACAAATTATAAACCAACAAATTAAACATCAAATTGTAATGAAACAGGCTTTTAATTTCAACGCAGGTCCCTGCGTACTGCCCAAGCAGGCTATCGAAAGCACCGTCAAGGCGCTCTATGATTTCGACAACACCGGCATCGGTATCGCCGAGATTTCTCACCGCACCCCGGGTTGGGAGCGCATCATGGCTGAGACCCGTCAACTGTGGCGCGACCTCCTCAACATCCCTGAGGAGTACGAAGTTCTCTTCCTCGGTGGTGGTGCCAGCACACAGTTCTTCACTGTGCCCGCCAACCTCATGAAGACCAAGGCTGCCTACCTCCAGACTGGTGTCTGGGCCAAGAAGGCCGCCAAGGAAGCCAAGTTGTTCGGTAAGGTCGACATCGTCGCCAGCAGCGAAGAGAAGACCTACACCTACATCCCGAAGGGCTACACCATCCCGCTGGATGCCGACTACTTCCACATCACGACCAACAACACCATCTACGGTACTGAGATCAAGTACGACATGGACTGCCCCATCATGCTCGTCGCTGACATGAGCTCCGACATCATGAGCCGTCCCGTCGACGTGAAGAAATACGGCCTCATCTACGGTGGCGCCCAGAAGAACGTCGGCCCCGCTGGCGTGACCTTCGTCATCGTGAAGAAGGACATCCTCGGCAACATCGGCGACCGCGCCTATATGAACCCGCTGCCGACGATGGTCGACTTCCGCACCCACGCCGCTGAGGAAGCCAAGAACATCAGCATGTTCAACACCCCGCCCGTACTGCCTATCTTCATGATGCACGAGACCCTCGTATGGCTGAAGGACACCATCGGTGGCGTCGAGGCCATGAACAAGATCAACACCAAGAAGTCCAACATGCTCTACGAAGAGATCGACCGCAACAGCATGTTCGTCGGCACCGCCGAGAAGGAAGACCGTTCCATCATGAACCACTGCTGGGTCATGGCTCCCGGTTACGAGGACAAGCAAGACGCCTTCATGGCCTTCGCCAAGGAGCGCGGCATGGTCGGCATCAAGGGTCACCGCAGCGTCGGTGGCTTCCGCGCCAGCCTCTACAACGCCTGCCCGATTGAGGCCGTCGAAGCTCTCGTCCAGTGCATGCAAGACTTTGAGAAAGCGAACAAGTAATGTTGAAGTGTTGTTTGTTGAATTGTTGAACTGTTGTTTGCTGATACACAAATTCAATTGTTCAACAATTAAACGGTTAAACAATCAACGATTAAACAAAACGAGATATGGGTTACTTGTTTGCTTTTGAAAGATTAGAGGTTTGGCAACTGGCGAGAAAGTTTTTTAAGCAGGCCTATTCGATTATTGACACTTTTCCAGTAAGTGAAAGGTACAATTTAGTCGATCAAATCAGGCGTGCCACGACTTCCATTGCCTTGAATCTTGCAGAAATGACCTCTCGGTCTTCGTATAAGGAACAAGCCCATTATTCCGAAATCGCATATGGTTCCACCATCGAAGTTTATTGTGCATTCCTGTTGTCTTACGACATGGGATATATCAACGAACAACAATTGGAAGAACTCAAAGAGAAAATCAGCGAACTCTCCAACAAAATAAACGCTCTGAAAAACAGTCAATATCAACGCGCCGAACAATCCAACAAACAACATTCTTCATCCAACAAAACCAACAATTAAACACTTAAACAATCAACAATTAAACAAATGAAAATACTAGTTGCAACTGAAAAGCCTTTCGCCAAGATCGCCGTTGACGGCATCCGCGAAGTCGTAGAGAAGAATGGCTACGAACTGGCTCTTTTGGAAAAATATACTGATGTCAACGACCTGTACAAGGCTGTTGCTGATGCCGATGCTCTCATCGTGCGTTCCGACAAGGTGACGAAGGAAGTCATCGACCACGCCAAGAACCTGAAGATCGTCGTCCGTGCCGGCGCCGGTTTCGACAACCTCGACCTCGAGGCTTGCACCGCCAAAGGCATCGTTGCCATGAATACGCCTGGTCAGAACAGCAACGCCGTTGCCGAGCTGGTGATGGGTATGCTGGTCTATGCCGTCCGTAACTTCTACAACGGCAAGAGCGGCAGTGAGCTGATGGGCAAGAAACTCGGCCTCCTCGCCTTCGGTAACGTGGGTCGCAACGTGGCCCGCATCGCCAAGGGCTTTGGCATGGAAGTCTATGCTTTCGACGAGTTCGTCCCCGCCGAGAAGATCGAAGAAGCCGGTGTGCACGCAGTGGCCAACCGCGACGCCCTCTTCGAGACCTGCGACGTCGTCAGCCTGCACATCCCGGCCACTGCCGAGACCAAGCAGAGCATCAACTACGCTGTGGTCAACAAGATGCACAAAGGCGGCATCCTCGTCAACACCGCCCGTAAGGAAGTCATCAACGAGCCTGAGCTGCTCAAGCTGATGGCCGAACGCACTGACCTCAAGTACATCACCGACATCATGCCCGATGCCGATGCCGAGTTCAAAGCCTTCGAAGGCCGCTACTTCGCTACGCCCAAGAAGATGGGTGCCCAGACCGAAGAGGCCAACATCAACGCCGGTTTGGCAGCCGCCAACCAGATTGCCGATTTCTTCAAGACCGGCAACAGACGCTTCCAAGTGAACAAATAATTCAACCAAAACGAAAGACACCGCAAGCCTGTCTTGTGGTGTCTTTCCCTTAATTGCATGATAATGATTCCGGAAACCACAAAACCCACCAATTTCTTCAAGTTTGAGGGACTCCGCATTTACCACAAATCTGTCGACTTCACCAATGCCATCCTCTCCCTCAGCAACACCGCCCAAACACCGGCCCAAAAGATCATCATCGACCAATTCCTCACCGAAGCCGGATACATCACTTCCAACATCATCGAAGGTGCCGGTCATTCAAAAACCGAGTTTATAGAATATCTTCAAAAAGCCAAGTCAAACATCGGCAAATGCGTGATGCTCTGCTCTTTAGCATTGAAGCAATCGCTGATTGACGAGACCCAGGAGAGCGACATCCGCAACGAACTGATGGAACTCACCAAGATGATTGGCGCACTGATCCTCTCTTTTCAGAAACATGATTCAGTCAATACCCCAGAAGTCTGACTGTCAAAACAACCAAAGAACAACAATTAAAACCTAATACAATGTCAGTTATCAAACCGTTCAAAGGATGGCGTCCCGGCGTGGACATCGTCCAGCAACTCGCCTCCCGTCCCTACGACGTGCTGAACACCAAAGAGGCACGCAAAGAATGCGAGGGCAACCCCTATAGCCTGCTTCACGTGACCAAGGCCGAAATCGACCTGCCCGAAGGCCACAAGGACAGCGACCTCGAGACCTATCTGAAAGTCGTTGAGAACTTCAACAGCTTCAAGGACTTTGGATGGATCAAGCAAGACCAAGAAGAAAAGCTCTACATCTACGCTCAGAGCATGAACCCCACCGAGCCTAACGCCCACTGGCAGTATGGCATCGTGGCCTGCGCCTACAGCGAAGACTACGTCAACAAGGTCATCAAGAAGCATGAGCTGACCCGTAAGGACAAAGAGGAAGACCGCATGAAGCACGTCCGCCTCACCAACGCCAACGTCGAGCCTGTGTTCTTCGCCTACCCTGCCGTCGCCGAAATCGACGCCATCGTGAGCAAGATCACCGCCGAGAAGCCCATCTATGACTTCATCGCCAAGGAAGACGGCTTCGGCCATCGTTTCTGGATCATCGATGACAAGGCCACTATCGTCCGCTTGGTTGAACTCTTCGACAAGAAAGTTCCTGCCATGTACATCGCCGACGGTCACCACCGTAGCGCTGCTGCCGCTCTCGTCGGCCAAGAGAAGAAGGAAAAGAACCCTGCCCACACTGGCAAAGAGGAGTACAACTACTTCATGACCGTCATCTTCCCCGACAACCAGCTGAACGTCATCGACTACAACCGCGTCGTGAAAGACCTCAACGGCCTCAGCACGAAGGACTTCTTCAAAGCCCTGCAAGAGAGCTTCGACATCGAGTGCAAGTGCGACTGCACCAAGGACGGTGGCGAGTGCAAGTGCGAGTTCCCCTGCCACTGCGAGTGCTCCACCGAGTATAAGCCTAACAAGCTGCACAACTTCTCGATGTACATCGAGGGCGTGTGGTATTCGCTGACTGCCAAACCCGGCACCTACAACGACAGCGACCCGATCGGCGTGTTGGACGTCACCATCCTCAGCAACCTTGTTTTGGACAAGATCCTGGGCATCAAGGACCTCCGCACCGACAAGCGCATCGACTTCGTTGGCGGTATCCGTGGCCTCGGCGAGCTGAAGCGTCGCGTCGACAGCGGTGAGATGAAGGTCGCCTTCGCGCTCTATCCCGTGAGCATGAAGCAGATTATTGACATCGCCGACACTGGCAACATCATGCCTCCCAAGACCACTTGGTTTGAGCCGAAACTCAGATCAGGTCTGGTAATCCACACTTTGGATTAATGTGGAGTAAACAGTGAGGAGTTAGGAGTAAATCCAAACTTCTTAAACAAACGGGACGCAAGACCGAAAGCCTTGCGTCCCGTGTTTTTTATGTTTTTTATAGATACCTAACAATCACTCACATCTACCTACTTTCACGCCTATCTTCATATAGAAATAGTCGCGTTTGAACATTGTGCCATCGTTGCCGTATCCATAGTTGCGGTTCCAGCCGAGGCCAAGCGAGAGACGCTTAATATCGAAGCCGATACCGAGACGCATCTTATTGAACCAGTCGTTGTATTCGAACATCCAATGCTCGCGCCCATTGCCTTTTTCGAAGAAGACAAACTCCGGCGCCCATCCATAGGCATATTCAATATAAGGATGAATGTCTTTGTTAATGGGAATGAACCCTCTAAGGTCAACCATTATCGGGTAACTTTGGGTAAACATATCTACGCTCTGTGTGCTATGGTTTCCTAACACTTTGCTGAACAGCATTTCCACGTCGGCAAGGCCAATTTGGACACCAACAAATCCATAGTCGAAGATGCGTACGCCTAATGTAGGGTTGAATAAATGCAGTCCAAGCAGTGTGGTATGAATATCATACACGTCCCCACTTGTAGTATAGGCATATCTTTTGTAGCCGCCTATGTCGAAGCCGAAGTCGAAATAGGCATTGAAACGAGCGCCTTTGATATAAGGTCTGTCATACCCAGCACGTAAGCTTTCTTTGGCTTCATAGGGCATTGTTGTTGCGTCGGCGGATGCTTTCACCACCGGTTTTCCTTCTTGCGCCAAAACGGCAGCCGTCATGGTAATGAACAATGCTAAACAAAAAACAATCTTTTTCATAGGTTTTAGTATTAAATTTGAATTCATATCGGATTATTCAGGAAGGACTTCTCCTATAACCTCATTAGTGTCTTCTTCTACACATACACAGATAAGCTCTTCGGCTCCTTTAGAGGGGTACAGCCATTTGACACCTACCACAAAGCTGATTTTGCCATTTTGGGCATTCCAGTTGATTGTGGTCTGTCCCTCCTGCGAGGCCTTGACTTCCCAAATACAGTTGGCCATAATGTCGTTAGACGACCAATCATCGAAGTCAATAAACTGGATTATATATTTTGTGCCTATTTGCAATTGGGAGCCTTGGATAGTCCAAGAGATTGGAAATGCATTGACATCATTGAAATGATTGCTTGTGTAATACGTAATTGTTTTGTCTTCATTTAGTATTTTGAAGAAAATATCAGGATTGCCTCCTCCTTCAAGACCTGTATCCCACGATTCGTTATTGCTGTCAAGCATGGGAATTTTGGTGAGTTTCAACGATGTAATCTCATAACCTGTCGGATTTTGTTTGACAATGACGGTTTTATAGGTATAATCTGTGCCATAGTCGTTTATTGCAGTCAGTCCCAAGTGATAGGTGCCAGGGCTATAGACATAAAAGGTTGGGTTAGCTTGATAGCTGTTCCCGCCGTTAAATTCCCACTCATAACTTGTGGCATACGAAGAGTTGTTGTGGCACTTGATGGCGAGTCCGCCCGTAATTTGCTCAGTGGTATAAGTAAAACTGGCAACGGGTTTCTGGTTGCCATCGATAACATTACCGTTGTCGTCGATAATAACTGGATCTTTCCTGCAAGAGTCAAATGCAAGAATTGTTGTTGTCATAAGGCAAATAAGGAATAGTTTCTTCATGATAAAAAGTGTTTAGGTTTATTATTTGAGTTTAGTGTGTGTCAAATTGGTTTAATGTTGTTTTCCTATATGTTGTTGAAATTACCACAAAAAAAAGCGTGGCACTCTTTCGTCTTCATCGGATTTCTTGAGGTCTTCGACTACCTAACATTCCCAACTACAACGAGTAAAGCCCACGCCTTTCATGGCGGGAGCGCCGTTGCTTTACTCTGGGAATGTCAAATTGAAAGTGTCGAAGTTTCAAGAAATCCCGAATTAGCCACTTCGCTTTTTCCTATTTATTTATAATGTGTATACCGCTTAAAGCGTTATCTCATAGGCTTTTCATTTGGTTTACAATCTATTGACATTTAATCTATTACAAGTTAATATACAAATATTTACATTCCTTTCAGCTCAGCTATCACTTCATCAGCAACGTATGCATCACTGAATGTGTAGAGCAAGGTATCAGGATTATGGAGATCCTCACAAGTTTTTGATTCATAGAAAAGCCCCAAAGCCCTAAACGGGCTGATATTCAGTTGGGCAGACAAAGCCATTACCACGCCACCGATTTTATACCACATTTGGTCTGTTCTAAGCATAATTCTACATTTTTATTGATTCAACAAAAAGTAAATGCAGGTCGATAATCTCTTGGTTCAAAATGCAATACTGATTATTGGGGCGATGCTTCGACAGTTCAACTAAAGCAGCTTCGGCTGACATTCGGCCACGCATATAGTCTTCCACCGTGTCGATGACATTGTCATTAGCCACACCACCCTCAACGACATCGTAATCCTTCCATTCCATCTTTCCCATTCGGTTGGCTACGATAAAATCAAGCCATGCCTTGTCGTAAGCATCAAATTTCAAGTAGCGATAACCACGCCTGGCCATATCCACATCAAACTCATAGATATTCAGCATCGGTTTTTCCATTCTCCTTGTCGCAATTCTTATCGCCCACCTTTCTGCCTGTTCACGAAGGTCGGTAACATAAAAACCTTGCCCAAAGTCAAGATTTGGACGACCCAACGCAACCAGCGGTTGGCTCACTTCGATAATAGAACCATGATAAACAGTAATCATTGGCTTACTCCTTTCTTCTTTTCCCAAAACTCTAAAGTCTCAAGAATATCAGCAGTGACATTCTCGCGGCTTTCGCTATGAATGGTGTCATAACACGGGACGATATAGTCTTGAATCAATCCAACCCGTTCCATACGGCGATACACCTCCGAGGCTTTACAACCAAGCTTTTCAGCTACAGATTCGATACATGAACTAACAAATATAACAATGCGTTCTTGCTCCGTCGGACGCGGGTAGCCATCATCCCAGACATACTTGTCTTCCCGAGGATTTGATACATTATCAAGGTACATACCAGTGATATTTTTTGCAAAAATACATTTTTTCAAACATACGATAAATACAAACATACAATTTATCCCAAAACCACCATTCCAACAAACAGAAATCACTACCTTTGCAAAAACAAATCCATGGACCCAGTCAATATCAGCCCCAACCTCATCAAGCACTTCGCCGACTACCTGCGGCTGGAGCTTTCGCTGTCCGACAACAGCGTGGAGGCCTATTGCCATGACGTTCATCTGTTTTTGGAATATCTCGAATGTAGAGACGGTGCATGCACCGTCTCTACTGCCATCGACGATATTACGCAGGATACCATCGAGAATTTCTTCGCTTACCTCTTCGACATGAATATCGGCGCCACATCGCAGGCCCGCATCCTTTCAGGACTGAAATCGTTTTGGCGTTACCTGACGCAAGAGGAACTCGCTGACAAAGACCCTACCCTGCTCATCTCCTCGCCCACTTTGGGAAGACATCTGCCCGAAGTGCTCACCTACGAGGAAATCCAGAAGATGATTGACAGCATCGACCTCAGCCAACCCACAGGCCACCGCAACAAGGCCATGATTGAAGTGATGTACGGCTGCGGGCTGCGCGTATCGGAACTCATCAATCTGCAAATCAGCGACATCTATAGAAACGACGGCTTCCTGCGCATCTTCGGCAAAGGCAGCAAGGAAAGGCTCGTGCCCATCGGCGACAGCAGCCTCAAAATCCTCTACCAATACATCGAAGGCGCAAGGCTGCACATCACGCCCAAACCCAAATTCACCGACACGGTCTTTTTGAACAGCCGAGGCACAGGCCTCACCCGCCAGATGGTCTTCCTCATCGTGAAAGACCTTGCCGAGCGCAACGGCATCATCAAGACCATCAGCCCTCACACCTTTAGGCACAGTTTTGCCACGCACCTGCTTGAAGGCGGCGCCAACCTACTCGCCGTCCAGCAGATGCTTGGCCATGCCAGCGTCAGCACAACGGAGATTTATACGCATATCTCTGATGAATTGCTACGCGATACACTAACTACGTATCATCCGCGTTTTAAGAAATGCTGAATGCGGAATTATGAATGCGGAATAGGGGCAAAGCCCAGCGTCGCATCCCGACATTCTGCATTCCGAATTCTGCATTCCGAATTAATTATTACCTTTGCAAAAAATCTCCACTCATGGACACCACAAAATTCGACTTCTTGAAAGGCTTGCGCGCCGACCGTTTCTTCCTGCTGGCCGGCCCTTGCGTCATTGAGGACGAGACCTCGCCCTTTTTTATCGCTGAGACCTTGAAAAGCATCTGCCAAAAGCTTGACATCCCGCTGGTTTTCAAAGGCTCTTACCGCAAGGCTAACCGCTCCCGCTTGGACTCATTCACGGGCATTGGCGACGAAAAAGCCCTAAAAGTACTACAAAGGATTGGCAAGGAACTTGAACTCCCCGTGGTGACTGACATCCACGCCGCCGAAGAAGCCGCCATGGCCGCAGAATATGTGGATGTATTGCAGATTCCTGCTTTCCTCTGCCGCCAAACCGACCTTCTTGTGGCCGCCGCCAAAACAGGCAAGACCGTCAACATCAAGAAGGGGCAATTTCTATCTGGCGAAGCCATGGGCTTTGCCGTAGAGAAAGTCAAGCAATCAGGCAACGACAAAGTCTTGCTGACTGAACGCGGCTCTATGTTCGGCTATCAGGATTTGGTGGTGGATTATAGGAACATCGCTGCCATGCAAAAGTTTGATGTGCCCGTCATCTTGGACGTTACCCATTCCTTACAGCAGCCCAACCAAAGCAGTGGCGTCACAGGCGGTCAGCCCGAGATGATTGGCTTGATTGCCAAAGCAGGCATCGCGGCAGGTGCCGACGGTATCTTCATGGAGGTGCATCCCGAGCCGAAAAAAGCCAAGTCCGACGGGGCCAACATGCTCCGTTTAGACTTGGCTGAATCTCTGTTAAGACAACTGGTGAGGATCAAGGAGGCTCTGTGAACCTTTCGGCCCTTCGACAGGCTCAGGGACCTCAAGATGGTTACTGCATCCTCATATTGACGATTTGACCCGTCTCTGGGTCAAACACCAGCATCGAGCCGTTGACTGGAGCCATCAGCAAGACACCCAATTGGCTGACAACAGCCCTATCTTCAAATAATATCTTCTGTCCCACCATCACCTTCACATTGGCTGTCTCGGGGACACGATAGAACACCTTGTTTTCATACGACATCGACTCTACCGCCGACTGGCTGGGGGCGTTGATGGCCGCCGTAGTGTTCAGCGAAAGGGTCTGCACCGTAATCATGCTGCCCGAGCCGCTTGTGCCCAAGGTAAGACCCTCGGTCTCGGAGAACTTGGCCACCGTCTGCGTCGGAATCTCTTTGTTCGGAATCACATATACGGTCTTCACTACCTGCTTCGTGATGCGCTTACCCACCAGGAGGCTCATGTATTCCTGTTCCATGGCGTCCAGCTTCTGATACATGGCATTGAAAGTCTCGGGATTGGAAGCCATCTCCACGTCGCCCGAAATCAGGTAGAACTTCGCCTTGCGAATTTCCTCGATCTTGTCGGCGACTTCCTTGGCCATCTGGGCGTTGCTCTTCCCTGCCGTCATCAATCCAATGAAGGTCTCATTGCTTTCGTTCATCTTAGGCTCACGTTGCGGAGGCTCTTTTCTGAACATCGGTCTCTCGCCCTCGGGTTCCAAGCCATTACCAATACCAATGCTACGGATGATGCCATTGGGCAACACGTCAAACTGAACCTTGCTGCCTCCACGTCCACTCGTCATGGAGACGAAAAACAAGGCATTGGGGTCTGGCGTAGCCGTGGGTATCATCTTCACGCCCAAGAGCTTATACTCCGTGGATTCGTATTCCACAGGCTCGATGGTTTCCAGATAGTTGGAGGCATAGTCGCTGAGCGGACCCTTCTCGAGTTGGGTCTCCTCGATGAGGAAATCCAGCTGCAACACGGTCTGAGGCAGCGAATAATACAGGCCATTCTGCTGGCCAGGCGCGACATTCTTTGCAAAAGTGGTGGCAAACTGCGCTTGAAGCTGACTAAACGTGATCGTCAAGGCCAACAGCAAAAGCGCAAACTTGTTAACTGATTTATTCATCGTATTTTCAATTGGTTTCAAACTTCAAAGATACATATTTTCCGACAATCCCGTCATTTTTCAGTCGTTTTTTCCTTTCTGCTACAGGCAAGCAAAGCCAAAAACGTCAATAGGCCATTGATAATCAGGATTTCAAATCCGATTCTATAACCAAAAAACAGTTGCGGCGAATACATTTTCAAGAAATAACTGATAATGGGAGAAGCAATGGCAATATAAGGCACGGCCTTGTCGATGACCTTTCGGTTTTTGACGAACAAGCCGAAGGTATATAGTCCCAACAGCGGCCCGTAGGTATAGCCCGCGATGTCGAACACCTTGTCGATGAGCGATTCGTTGTGGAAAGGTCGGAACGCAATGATTACCAACAAGTAAAGCAAGGCAAAAGCCACATGGATCCACTTGCGTGTCTTGGTGATTTGTTGCTCAGTCATCTCCTTCTTGTCGAAGTGCATAAAGTCGTAGCAGAAGGTCGTCGTCAAAGCGGTCAAAGTGCCGTCGGCGCTGGAATAACCTGCCGCCACGAGACCAATGATGAAGACCACCGCCGTGAACTTGCTTAACGAGAAAGCCACCGAGGGGAAAATCTTGTCGTTGACCACCACTCCCGCCTCGTTGACAGGAAGTTGGAAACCCGTCGCCTGAGCGTAATAAATCAATGCTGCGCCCAAGCAGAGGAACAAGCAATTGACCACCACAAACAACAAGCTCGAAGTCATCACGTTTTTCTGTGCGTCACGCAAGTTTTTGCAAGTCAGGTTTTTCTGCATCATATCCTGATCAAGGCCCGTCATCGTGATGGTGATGAACATGCCGCTCAACAGCTGCTTGACCCAAAACTTATTGTGCGTCCAGTCGGTTTCAAATACCTTGGTATAGCCTTTCTCCGAGGCCGATTTCAGCAGGTCGCCCAAGGAGATATGGAGATTGCGCAGGATGAAAAACGCCGTCAGGAAGGCCGCCAGCAGCAGGAAGGTCGTCTGCAAAGTGTCGGTCCACACCACGGTCTTGATGCCGCCCTTGAAGGTGTAAAGCAGAATGATGGCGATGAAGATGACCGCCGGCACCCAGAAGGGAATGCCCCAGTCCTTGAAGACGAACTCGTAGAGCACAAACACGACGAGATACATCCTCAACGCCGAGCCCAACAATCGCGACAGGATAAAAAACGCTGCTCCTGTCTTCTCCGACCTCGGCCCGAAGCGCATATTTAAATAGGTGTAAATCGAAGTCAGATTCAGCCTATAATACAGCGGCAAGAGTATCAACGCAATCACCGCGTAGCCCAGCACATAGCCAAATACCAAGGGCAGATATGTGAACTGACCCGTGTAGACGCCGCCTGGCACCGACATAAACGTCACGCCCGACAAAGAGGCGCCAATCATGCCGTAGGCCACCACAAACCACGGTGAGCTTTTGCTGCCACGGAAAAACGCATTGTTGTCGGATTTGCGCGCCGTGAAGTGCGAAATCACGAACAAAAGGACGGTATACAAAACAAAAACGGTGAGTATGATGGCTGCATTCATGAGGTCATAGTTTGGTTGTGCAAAAATAGGAATAATTGTCGGACATGAAAGAAAATCCCGTACTTTTGCAGACCCTAAAAACACATCCAATGAAAGGTCTTTACACCATACTATTGCTTATAGTTTCTAACGTTTTTATGACCTTCGCATGGTACGGACAACTTAAACTGCTTGAGATTGTCCCCAGTTCCAAAGATTGGCCATTATTTCTTGTCATATTGATGTCATGGGGGGTCGCCCTATTCGAGTATTCCTTTATGATTCCTGCTAACCGCATCGGTGCCATGCAAAACGGAGGCCCTTTCAACCTTATCCAATTGAAAGTCATACAGGAAGCCGTCTCATTGACTGTGTTTACTATCATCGTAATCACGGTCTTCAAAACCGAGACTTTCCGATGGAATCATATTATCTCGTTCATCCTCATTATCCTCGCCGTGTTTTTTGCCTTCAAAAAGTAGAAAACTATTGCGAAGAAACGAAAAATGCATGATATTTGCAGCAACAAAACACACTTGAAAAAGAACAAAAGAAAGGAACTCATATGAAATTCTATGACATTGATTCAGTTTTCACCTTCGGCAAATACGAAGGCATGACCATCGCCGAAGTATATCAGAAGGACCCTAAATACTTGAAATATTGTGAGGAGAACATTGACGAGTTCTATGTCTCCCCTTCCGTAATGCGCGAGTTGAAGTCGATGAGCCGCTCCATCAACGACTCCGCCTTGTTGGATGTCAACTTCGACAAGATGAGCGACGACGAAATCGACAGCTTCATCAGCGGACACGAAGAAGAGGATGAGTTTGACGAGTCTAGACTCGAGCGTGACTTCGACTGGGAAAGCAATGACTTTGCCGACGACTCGCCGTTCGATGAGTTTGAGGACGAATTTGATGAAGACGAGTTTGCCGATGAGTTCGGCGACAGCTTCGATGAGAGCTTCGACGGTGGTATAGACGATATGTATTAATCGGCATAAAAAAAGCCTGCCTCCTATGTCATTCCCTTGGGAATCTAGGAGGCAGGCTTTTTATGTTTTACTAGGCCTTAATCCGTTCCGAAATGGAATACACCCGTTTTTCACGTTGGGTCGAGGTAATCATCTCGGCGAGGAAGCCTGTTGAGAACAGCTGCACACCGACGACGATAGCCAAAAGCGCAAAATAGAACAACGGTCGGCGCGTCATGCCATAGACATGGAAGAACAGGCGTGAGCAGGCCAGATAGACCGCGATGACGAAACCAATCAGGAAGGTGATGGAACCCAGCAGGCCGAAGAAATGCATCGGACGGTTGCTGAACTTCGAGATGAAGTTGATGGTCAGCAGGTCGAGATAACCGCGCACAAAGCGACTCATGCCGAATTTGCTCGTACCGAACTTGCGTTTCTGATGGTGCACTACCTTCTCCCCAATGTGCGTAAACCCATTCATCTTGGCGATGACGGGAATGTAACGGTGCATCTCGCCATAGACTTGGATATTCTTCACCACCTCGTTGCGGTAAGCCTTCAAGCCGCAGTTGAAGTCATGCAGCTTGATGCCCGACATCCTGCGCGTGGTCCAGTTGAAGAACTTCGACGGGATGTTCTTGGCAATCTTGGAGTCGTAACGCACCTTCTTCCAGCCCGACACGAGGTCGTAGCCCTCTTCCTTGATCATCTTGTACAGCTCAGGGATTTCGTCAGGGCTGTCTTGCAGGTCGGCGTCCATGGTGATGACCACGTCGCCTTCCACGACTTTGAAGCCTTCGTTCAAGGCCGGCGACTTGCCGTAGTTTCTCCTGAAACGCAAGGCCCGAACGTTGGGATTGCCTTCGGCAAGCTTTTGGATGACGGCCCAGGAATTGTCGGTGGAGCCATCGTCGACGAAGACGATTTCGTAGGAAAAGCCATGCTCGTCCATCACGCGACGGATCCAAGCCTCAAGCTCGGGCAGCGACTCGGCTTCATTCAGCAGGGGTACTACAACGGAGATATCCATAGTTTTCTTTTTGACGCGGGACACGGGACTGCGGGACACGGGACTGTCTCGTGTCTCGAAGTCTCGTGTCAAAAATTATCTAATTTCAGTCTTTCCGCCCATGTAGGGTTGCAGGGCCTTCGGGATGGCCACGCTGCCGTCGGCGCGGAGGTTGTTCTCCAGGAAGGCAATCAACATACGCGGTGGGGCCACCACGGTATTGTTCAAGGTGTGGGCAAAGTAGTTGCCGTTCTTGCCCTTGATCCTGATCTTCAGTCTGCGGGCCTGGGCATCACCGAGATAAGAGCAGCTACCCACCTCGAAATATTTCTTCTGGCGCGGCGACCATGCCTCCACGTCGAGCGATTTCACCTTCAGGTCGGCCAAGTCGCCAGAGCAGCACTCCAACGTACGTACGGGGATGTCCATCGAACGGAACAGGTCGACGGTATTCTTCCACATCTGCTCGTACCAGTAGTCGGCGTCCTCTTGTTTGCAGAGCACCACCATCTCCTGTTTCTCGAACTGGTGGATACGGTACACACCGCGTTCCTCGATACCGTGAGCGCCTTTCTCCTTGCGGAAGCAAGGTGAGTAGCTGGTCAAAGTCAACGGGAGCGAGTCTTCAGGAACGATTTGATCAATGAATTTACCAATCATCGAGTGTTCGCTGGTGCCGATAAGATAGAGGTCTTCGCCTTCAATCTTGTACATCATGGCATCCATCTCGGCGAAACTCATCACGCCGGAGACAATCTCGCTGCGCACCATGAAAGGCGGGATGCAGTAAGTGAAGCCACGGTCAATCATAAAGTCACGAGCGTAGGTGATGACGGCGGAATGCAGGCGCGCGATGTCGCCCATGAGGTAATAGAAGCCATTGCCAGCCACGCGGTGAGCGGAGTCGAGGTCAAGGCCGTTGAACTTGGCCATAATGTCGGCATGGTAAGGCACCTCGAAATCGGGCACCACAGGCTCACCGAAGCGTTCTTTCTCCACGTTGAAGGTGTCGTCTTTCCCTATCGGCACCTCGGGTGCGATGATGTTCGGAATGGCGTACATCACCTTGGTGAGCTGTTCCATAAGGGCGCTCTGCTGCTTGGCCAGTTGCTCAAGCTCTTGGGCGTTGGCTTCGACGAGTTTCTTCATCTCGTTCGCCTTCTCAACTTCCTTGTTCTTAAACAGGATACCAATTTCCTTGGAGATAGAGTTGCGCTGCGAGCGCAAGTCGTCGGCGCGCTGCTGGCAGTCGCAGTATTGAGTGTATAGGCTGATGGCCTCATCGACGAGAGGCAGCTTGCCGTCTTGGAATTTCTTCTTGATGTTCTCCCTGACCACGTCGGGGTTCTTGACTAAAAATTTGATGTCTATCATGATAGAATGATTTGCTTTGTAAAAACGGGCAAAGATAGAAAATTTCCGTGAAATACAGGATAATTTATATGGATTGTATACAAACAGAACAGCCCGCCAGCAGTTTGCTGACGGGCTTTCCGTTGTGGGTGGGCGGCGAACTACTTTCCCACACGAGTGCAGTATCATCGTCGCGGCGGGGCTTAACTTCTCTGTTCGGAATGGGAAG
>Ga0310690_10002214_pt1 | contig 32203 bp, 43 predicted proteins | sample AusTroGonzalo_MG_2_FD_207661 | JGI IMG/M metagenome (GOLD analysis project Ga0310690, IMG submission 207661) | Bovine rumen microbial communities from tropical cattle in Woodstock, Queensland, Australia - Gonzalo_04 (v2) (version 2) | ecosystem: Host-associated > Mammals > Digestive system >...
ATTTCGCGCAAGATATTTTTTTCATTTAGCCCCCCTACCGGTCACGCCCTTTGCGTGACTGTATCTCGTTCTGCGTCTGCGTGTTGTGGCAGGTCTGACACAATACCTGCAGATTGTTCTCGTTAAGAAACAAGTCTGGTCTTACTCTTGCCGGAATGATGTGATGCACCTGCAGTCTGTAAGTAGAGCCGCACAGCTCACACTTTCCACGCTCCTTGATAATCTTAGAGCGTAAAGCTTTCCACTCCGGCGTGTTGTAGTTTGCATATCGAGTCGCACCTTTGAACGCAGACTCTTTACGCTGTTTGTCATGTAACATCTGATGCACAGGACAAAAGTATTTATGCACTTCAATGACCAGCTTGTTACATCCAGGATGTCCACATAGTTTTACTTTCATAATTCTTCGTCCTTCTCTACTGGGTAGAGCCTTCGTCTGTAGTAGTCGTAGAGCATCTGCTCCCGTCTGTTGTGAGCTTCTTCTGCTTCAAGGCGGAAGTACGCTGCACTGCGTTCTATGTCCTTTATGCTCCTCTGTGCCTTTTTCTGTTCGAGTACTTCACACAGCAGGCATAAGGCAGTAAGCATGATAAGAAGTAAAAGAGTAAAGGCACACATCTTTGCTATACGCATGAATGCTTCGTAGATGTTACTCATAGTCACCTTCTATCGCTATGTTGGATAGCGACTCAATCGGCACATAGTCAACGATCTTCTGTGCCTCTGTCTGATACTCTAAAGCGTGTTTAACTCCCTGCTCTAAAGCAACAATCCAGTTTGAAGTCACACAATAGCCCGTCTCATATTTGAAGCGTCTCATTACGTACTCGACTGCTATTGATTTCTTTTCGTCCAGCTCGTCCCTGTCGTACTTGTGTCTTGAAGACCTGGTCTTTTTCTTGATAATGCGCTCACATACCTTTTCTGCAAGAGTCCACATCTGCCAGAAGATTGTGTCGTCACAGTCTCTGTCATAAAACTCTGCCTGCAGATTGAATAAGCGGTCATTGTCGTTCTTTGGCTCTGGAAACCGTTTGAGAGCTGCTTTAGGTTTTCTGTCTGCTTCCCGCATTTCCGACATAAAGCAAAACTCAAGCTGATCTTCCGGGGCTCTGTTCTTTGACCAGATGTTCATGTTTACTCCTGCAGATAATCAACCGTACAGATACCGCCGGCAGTGTGCAGCCTGTGTCCTTTATCGATTGCGTTCTGGAGCGCTTGCTCCGCGCAGTCAAGACTCTTTGAAGCTGCCCTTACTGACGGGAAAGTCTCTGTCCTTTTGTCAAAAAAGCAGATGACCGGAGTATTAAGCCGTTTTCGGACATACCATTTTGTTATGCTTTCGCTCATCTGTTCTTCTCCTTGAGGGCAAGGTTTCCGTAAAACTCTGAAAAGGTGTCTATGTTCATCTGCCTTTTACAGCGGTCACATTCAAACGCCTTGTCGATGCTGTTAAAGGTCCTGCCCTCTGTCTTCTGAATGATTTTGTAAGTTACGATGAAAAGCGGGCTTAAAGTCTCCGGGTACTTTTCACGAAGCTCGCGAACACAGAAAGGACAGTACGAATACTTTGTCTTGCCCTGAAGCTGTGTCTTGTAAAGCTGTATGACAGTCTGCTCGACTTTCTGCCCGTTAAACTCGTATTTCTCATTCTTGAAAAGCTCATCCATTGCAAGCCTCCGGCGTTAAGTCCATGAGAGGAAACGAAGAGCTGCAGTCTGAGCACAGCCATTGCATTGATGAAGTATCAGCGAAAAGGGAAGGCTTTCCGCATTTCGGACACTTGTAATACTGCTTTTCTTCATGAAGCTCTGTCTTCGGTGCAGATGCAGTCTTTTTACCGCGTTTGTCCCAGGATAAGAAGTTCTCATGCTGGAAGTTACCCGGAATGAAGTCTGCAAACCGCTTCCACGTAACGAAGCCGTAAAACGTCATCTTTGCTGTTACCCAGCAGTCAGAGTCGGCAAGAACCGAGATGTAGTTTTTTACTGCTTCAATAACTTCGTTTGAGTGATAGCCTTTGAGGTACTGGAGCGACTGCTTGAAGTCACGGGAAGTGAAAGTAAGCAGGTCCTTTGAGCATGGGAGCGAAGCTTCTTTCCAGAGATTGAAAATCTCAGAGGAATAGTTTTCCTGCGGTGGAGTGACTTCTGTCACGTCATCCGCATCTGCATTTAAATTTAAATTTGTATTTAAATTTAGATTTAAATTTAAATTTAAATTAGTCGGGAGCGGTACCCCGTTCGTATACCAGCGGCCTACCGCTCGTCTACCGCTCGTGGACAGGCTGTTAAATATCTTCTCAATACCGCTTTTTATGCTCTTATTCTGCAGCTGTTGATGTTTTACAAAATTACAGATGTACAGGAAGTTGTCAGAATAGGCTATCTTCTTTGCCTTCTCAAACACTGCAAGAGCTTCTGTAACTGTCTTTTCATCAAGTCCGGTGTCGAAACAGATTGTCTTGACTGAGATTTCGTACAGTCCTGCAATATTGCATGAGTCATTTGTGAGCAGATAGAGATAGATATAACGCTGTTTAGGTTCGAGGCTCATTACCCACGGATCAGACCAGAAGCGTGTATCTATGTAACGTTTAACGCTCATACACACTCCTAGAACGGAAATGCCTGCTGTACAGGTTCTTCTGCGACAGGTTCTGACGGTGCATAGCCATTATTATCAAGAGCTTTCCCCGTGCTCTCAAACTGTACAAGGTCCGCCTTGATGACTACACGGCTTGCGCTTTTCCCTGTACTGTCCTTCCAGCGTTCCTGATCAAGTGCGCCCGAAACTGTGCAGGCTGCGCCCTTGATGTATTTATCCGGGTTCTTGTTCCAGATTTTGCAGTCAAAAAAGGAAACGTCGTTTACCCATTCGTCGCCCTTCTTATAGCCCTTATTTACGGCAATAGTGAAGGTAAGGACCGTATTGTTGCTAACCTGTCTTACATCTGCATCCTTTACGATGCGGCCATGAATTACGATTGAGTTAATATCTGTCATATTACTTACTCTCCTTTACGATTTGTGTTTTTACCTGGAGCAGAGCCTTTACGCTCTCGATAGTCTTTGCCCCGCCGTCAACGGTCAGCTGTTCGCGGAATTTCTTCTTGTCTTCTTCCGTGAAAATATCTTTACCTTCTGCATTTTTTGACGATAATAAATTTGCAAGTTCCTTGCCTTCTGCTTCCGTCCATTTAGCCGGAGAGCTCTTCTTAACTGTTCCGGCTTTTTTGTCTGGTGTCGCTTTAGATACAACTGGAGCAGGGGTAAGGCTTGCAGCGTCTACGTCTTCGTCGCAAGATATTCCAAGCATCGAGCAGAGGGCGTAACGCTTCATGTATGTAATTGAAGCGCCCAAATTCTGCGCGCTGTTTGTCTTTCCAAGTTCAACCGCAGGTAAATAAATCGTGTCTTCGATGTATTCACCTTCTGAATTAAAAAGACGTGTCGTGAGTGCAGGTCTGCTGTCAAGTATTGAGAGCGACTGCATGAAGCCGACATTGTTTTTTGCAAGTAACGGACGCACAGTGCTTATGACTGTATCTAAGTCTGTATACTTGTAACCGTAACCCTGCTTGTCCTTCTGCAGGGTCTTTAATTCTGCCTGCACCTTTACGAGGGCGGCAGAAAGTGTTTTAATGTTCTCTGTCTGTAACATTTTCACTCCTCTTATCCGTATATTTTTTTCTCGCCTTCTTTCGGTCTGTCACGCAAACCGCTTTCGATTGAAGGCCTTGTATCAATGCCCTTATCGAAGTCTGACAGCCACCAGCGCTCCGCTTCCTTTATGCCGCCGTAGTAGTCCATTTTGAGCCAGTACCAGTTCCTTAACTGCTCTTCTGTAAGCTCGCCTTTTCTCACAAGTTCCTTGCCTTCTTCAAGCTGTTTCCAGAAGCGAGGCGGAGCGGACATATTGGGCTTAATGTTCATTACATCTATCAGCCCTTGCGCCATAAGTCCTCCTTGATCACTTCGATTGACTCTCTGATACCGTTCGGAAGATACACGCTCTTTAAGATGCGGTGTCCGTTTCTCGTGTAGACGATGCGTCTTCGAGAGTCAAACTTCATGCTTTCCAGGTGTTCGTCTTTTTCAAAAAGCTCGCACACTTCCTTGTCTGAATATTCGTCTTTCTCAAGTTCCATAAGTTCCCCCTTTCTTATCTGGTCTTGAAATATTCGAGCACTTCGTTTTTATAAAAACGTACTGCTCCGCCGAGCTTGTGAAACGGTATCTGCCGTTTCTGTACCCAGCTGTAAATTGTTGCCGGTTTGAGCTTGAGCAACGCCGCCACTTCTTCAACCGTCAATACTTCGTCCATGTGAGACCCCCTTTAATATTTTTGTGAGCCAGTAAAGACCCTTTTGTGTTGCGTATGTCTTTGAGTAGATGTACGTATTTCCGTCCCTTGAATAAGGCACTTCCTTAACGCAGAAATAACCGGCTTCGATGTACTGTCTGTACGGAGCGCCGGAAGGTGTTAAAATCTGTCTTTTCTTGAGTTCTGTTATGAGGTTGTTTCTTCCAAGCCCCGGAAGATTGAGAGTGTCTGCAGTCTGCTTCATGTCGAGTAAGTCTGCACTCGCTGTCACGGTGTCAATGAAAGTTCCCTGTTCTCTGATTGTCTTTGCAGACTCTTCAAGCTGTGCCATGAGCTCTGTTTTCTTTTCCAGAAGATACTGTAAAGCCTGTTCTACAATGAGAGCCTTCTCAAGCTCTGTCTTTGGTGACAGTTCATTTACTTTTGAATGATTTTTAAGTTCAAGTTTGATTGCGGTTGCCTGAGCCTGATTAAAAATCATTGTCGGCCTGCCACCCGTAGAGCTTTGCGAAATAGATTTCGTAAAGTCTTCGCCCATGCTTTCGACTGTCTGTTGAATTGTTCGTGGAGTAACGCCTAAAGCTTCTGCGAGCTCTTTTGTTGTCATGTACGTTGTAAAAAGCGGATTGTTTTCTAGCTGGCTGGGTGCAGCCATAAGACTTGTTAATGTGTTCATACACACCTCCTCTTGTTACTGTTTATTCCGTTGTCCAGACGGAGTAAAAGCCGGCTTCAATCAGCCGGATGTAAATTAAAAATCACGGTTAACCGTGAACAGTTATATATATATCACAGTTAATCGCGATTGTCAAACATTTTTTTCACGATTTTTTGTGATTTTTTCTTTTCTTTCTATATAGTTACCGATATTCTATAGGGGTTTATTATGAATTTTATTGAACGTGTTGACATTGAGTTAAAACGGGAGAAAATCCGTAAGTCAGACCTTGCGAGAGGCACACAGATTGCAGACTCTACTATCCGCAGTTATTTTGACGGTTGCAGCCCAAACCTGGAAGCTGCAATCAAGATTGCGAATTTTCTTAATCAATCTTTAGACTATTTAGCCACCGGGAAAGCTTCTAAAGATTTCGTAATGTCCCAGGAAGAGAGAGAGCTCGTTTTACAATTCAGAAGACTTGATGACCGCGACAAGAATGCAATTACAACCCTTTGCGAAAGTCTTTTGAGTCAGTATTCCGACTCAACAAAAAGGACTATTACCGTCGGTTGAGTGTGACCAATTCGTGCAGCTTCTGGCCATAGTGTGACCAGTAATGTGACCAATTCAGAAAATAAAGCATGATAACTCATCATAAAGCATAGACTGAAAGCCTTTATTTTATTGAGTTTGTCATAATTCATCGTAAAGGAAATAAACACGTGAAAAATATACCTTTAATTTCTGATGCGTCAACGCCTTGAAAATTAAAGCGATAATATTCACGTGTGACCAATAAAGTAACCAATTCAGAAGGAGTGAACATGAGATACAGGCTTCCTTACACGCTTTTTAAGAGGGGCAAGTTTTACTACTACAGGACCTACAATCCTGACGGCACACGCACTACAGCCCATTCTACAGGACACACAAACAAGGCAAGAGCGGTTTTATTCTGTGAAGAGTTAATCAAGTATAACAGACTTACCGGAGAGAAAAAAATAAGTGCGTATGATTATGCGCTGCACTTTTACGACGATGACTCGATTTTTCTGCGTGACCGTTCTACAAGGTTATCGCCCCGAACGCTTCACGCATACCGACAGATACATAAAGACATCATCCTGCCGGAATTGAAAAACGTCTGGCTCAACGAGATCAATTACACTTTCTTAAAATCAATGCGTATGCACATCTTAGACAAGGGCTACAGCGTGTCTACAACTACTACGGCAATGAGCCAGTTAAAAAAGATACTGCAGTATGCTTTCCGCGATAATCTGATTTTATTCAATCCGTGTGACAAGCTCGAGCCTTTGAAAAACAATGAAGCTTCACGCGATGCGTTTACGCTGGAAGAAGTAAAGATGCTCTATGACAGAATGATACCTGAATATAAAAACTTCATTCTGCTTATGGCTCTGACGGGTTTAAGGATTTCAGAAGCTCACGGCGTGAGGGAGTGCGACATCTTAGACGGTGACGGGTTCTGCTACATTCACCTTACGGAGCAGTACATAAAAAACAACCGAGAGCCTCTTAAAAACAAGCAGTCGCGCGACATTCCGATAATACCTGAGATTAAGGACCTTATCCTGCATGAGTATTTTTCACCGCCGCGCTTTTACCGTTTCTTCGTTCCGCTTGAAAGGGAATGCCAGGATGCACAGAAGCGGAAACTCTCAATACATTCTCTACGACACTTTTTCATCACCAATGCGAAAAGCTCCGGCGTCAATGAATTGAAGGTCGAAAAAATAGCGGGCCATTCGTTAAAGGGAATACAGGGAGTTTATACCAATTTCAAAAAAGAAGATCTGACGGATGTTTTATCCTGGCAGAGAGAGACAATAAAAAAAGTCCTCACCGGGAGGGGTAAGGACTCTTAATGTTTAAGAGAGTTTCTTTCTAAGAAGAATATAACCTATAATCAAAAATAATTCAAGTGCAGAAATGCCCGCAAGTATGAAAATCCACTTTGTCTTTTTTTCACTCCTGAGCTTTTCCTTCTGCAGCTGTTCTACGGTTTTATTATGGTCCTTGTGTTCCTGCTCGAGACTGATTTCTAATCTCTGACAGTATACGTTCAAATTCTGTGAGGTTTCTCTCTCCGCTTTTAACTGCGTTTTCAAGTCCTCTGATTTCTGCGTTAAGCTCTGCACTTGTTGATGCAGACTCTGATTGTCTGCTTTGTAATTCTGATAAACCGTCTCTAATCTCTGCAGTTGTTGCTCCGTCACTGTGTACTCTTGTGGATACGCAACCTGACAGCAGAAAGCAGCAAACAAGACAGAGATAAGAAGTGCAAGTAAAAAACGTTTTTCTTCGTCTGAAAACATTCACTATACATCCTCGATTTTCTGCTTTACTTTCCTGATAACTACATCATACAGAATACATGACACACCGCAGAGCGCAAGAGAATAAATCACAACTTCTACACCCTTGATGATCTTCAAGCCCCAGAGCGTTAAAGCCGCAATGATTGAGCAGAAAAAAACGATAAGTATTTTTGTATGGTCAAACAGTTTTATCTGTCTGCCTTTTTTCTCTTCGACATAATCTTCGATGTATGCAAGTATTCCCTTAATGAAGTCCGACGCAAAAATAATTCCGATAACGGCAATAATTACCTGTGCCGGAATTCCGATTGTTTCAAGTGTGTTTCTGATTGCTTCAAACATAAGCGCTCCTAGTTGAGCATTTTGCAGATGCGTGTAGAGACAGGCTTCCCGTCCCTTACTACTGGAGAGAGTGAGAGAGAGTCGAATTTCTCCCTTACGAAGTGAGCATCCGTGCTCATTGTGTTTTTCTTTTCCCAGCGTTCAACGATGTACTCGTTCTTCTTTGCTTTGTAAGGATAAGGACCGTGTGTGACGCTCCATTTCTTGCCCGTGAGCATCTCAAGAATGAGACCAGGATAATTTACGTAACAGTTTGTCTCCATGTGTCCTTTAGCGATTGCTTTTCTTGCAGCGTCTAAAACGTTGACTTCTTTTTTTGTCACTTCCTCTGCAATCTGGCACAGACAGAAAAAATAACACCCGGTCTTGCCGAGTGACAGTGCGAGAGTCTGTTCTCCTTTTTTAATCATTGCTTCCCCCTTTGAGTTTACCGTCCAGCAGAAGAGACATTTTCGTATTAAGCTCTGTCAGCTGGCGGTCAATAGACTGCAGATAGGTGTCGGTCTGCGTCTGTTTCGCTTCTACAGCTGCCTGTCTCATTTCAAGCTGTGCAATGCGGTTTTCGTTCCGGCCATAGCCGATAAACCCACCGATTGCAAAAATAATGATAGCAACGATTGTGCCTGCTTCTAACTTAGACGGTTTTTCCATTTCTTACCTCTTCTTTAGAAGTCATTTTTGAAAAACTCACGGTCTGCAATGCTCATGTGTCCATGCTTTTTAATCGGCTCTGTAAAATCCGGTTTATCCATGTAAACATATTTAGTCAGAAACATTTTCATCGTTGACCAGTTTACCTTGTATTCTTTGCAGAGTGAGTTTAAGGACCTGCCCGATTTTCTTTTGGCTATAAGCTCATCCTGATACTTACGCAGTTTTACCTGGTAAACTTCTTCGCCTTTCTGTCGTCCGATGCGTTTACCGTTCTGTCGTGCTCTCTCAAGTCCTGCTTTAGTGCGCTCTGATATTAGAGTGCGTTCAATTTCTGCAGCAAGACCGAAAGCAAACGCGACGACTTTTGACTGCAGATTATCGCCGAGCTCGTAACCTTCTTTAAGTGAAATGAGGTTTACTTTTCTGTCCATGAGAGATTGAATGACATTAAGTATCATCGTAAGGCTTCGACCGAGCCTCGAAAGCTCAACTATTATGATGAGGTCGCCTTCCTGAACAGTTTCGAGAATGTGTCCGAGTTTCCTTTTCTCCGGGTTCTTTGTTCCTGAGATAGTCTCTGACACCCATTCAATTTTTGTGATGCTGTGTTTCTTTGCGTAGTCAGTAATCAAGATTTTCTGATTGTCTGTTGTCTGTGAGTCTGTAGATACTCTGATATAACCATAAACCATAGTGCACCTCCTTTAAATGCAGTTCACTATAGCGTATAGTTGTTTTAAAGTAAGAGTTAAGTCAAAATCATTTGACACCAGAAAATAAATGCATTATCTTAGAGGTAAGAAAACCTTGCACGCCTCTTAACAATGCGCACCCAGCGAGGTTATTTTTTTGTCCGAATGATATTTCTATTTTAGACGGACGGTTGGCTGGTTCAATGGCAGATACTAACGAGCGGTAACAATTCAAGAACAACCGTTACGTTCCCTATCGCATATGCGACAATTCCGAAAGTTACTTGTATTCCTCATTATGACGGAAGTTCGGCAGGTGAGCGAAGGTTTGGTTTTAGCATAACAACAACAAACTTTGTTTGTTTTCCCATTTCGTATAATTCAAGCCAATATACAGAATATACGGTAGAAGGGTATTAATAGCCTTCTGCTTGAAAAAAGTAAGCGTTGTTAAAGACAGTAATTTTAACACTAGTTACAGTAACATCGTGTATCGTACCATAATAATAATCGGCTCGCCCTGTATAGAACCATTGGACATTAATTCTTATTGTGTCTACTTCTGTAAATGATAAAGGATAAGTCCATACATAGTTTTCGTTTGTAGATAGGTTTGGTGTTTTTACACTTTGTTTTATATACCCGTCCGCATAGACTGTATAACTTGAATTAGCGTCACTTGCAGAAAGTACAACAGGGTTTCCAAGAATAAGCCAGCCGCCGTTGTTTGAGTCAAGCGTTGCATCATACATTAATTTCAAGCAAGTGTTAGCCTGGATGAACCAATAGTGAGCAGTTGCATCTCCGCTTTCATCTCTTGTGCAAGAGTGCGGAGCAAGTGCGATTTTTGAACCGTGTCTGCACGCATAAATCTTTTTTGCTCCGATTGAGTTTACATTGAGTGTCATTGCATCTGATGAAGCAGAGCCGTAGAAACCGTTTGCAAAAAGCACTTCGATTGTTGTTCCTGTTTTAAGTGTGAAGCCAGGAATTGAAACGGCCTTTGCCGTTCCGAGTGCTGTGCTGCATAATGCTGTGTAATTGAGAGCTCCGAGCAGTGTGCCTCCGACATAGTCCCAGCCTGTACCGTTCCACTGATAAGAAGCACGTTCTCCAGCCTGGAGAGAATCTGTCACGTTTGTATCATGCACGACATTGCCCGCTGTCTGTGCAAACACATTCACGCGTACACCTTTATATGTGCCGTCATTGATTGTGAGTGTTACGTTTGACTGATTGATGACAAGGTTTGCGTCAAATTCAACATTGCCCGTTCTTGAGTTTTCTGTAATCTCAATCGGACGCATCTTGTCAAACGGGGTAGCGTTTGCGATGTTGAATTCTTCTGTTGTGAGAGAGCCGCCATTCTGTGAGCCGTTCTTTTTAGTTCCAAAAGTGCGTGAGAATGTTGAAACGTTTGCAAATTTTAAAGCCGATAAGGTAAGGTCTAAATCCATATTTTATACTCCTACTGTATTACGCTTAACACGGCATCTGCAAATTCCTGAGATGCAAGAAGCTGTGTCTTGAAGTAGTCGAGAATGTTTGACTTAACATTCTGCGGCTCTTTTGCGTCAAAAATGAAATAGTCTGTTGTATCAGAAAGTGCGCCCCAAGGCTTGCGCTTTTCTGTCTGTGTATAAAAGTCGCTTGCAAATTCTTCTGCGGTATCTGTGTAAAGCTCATCAAGGATGAAACTTTCTTTTGACGGGTTAAGTGATACAGTACAGTCTGCAGAAGTAGAAGCGTATCTGTATATTCTGTCATCTGCAAAAGGTTCTCCGTCATCAAGTAAAAATCTGATCTCGCTTGAAGTAAATACAATTCCGATGTGATACCATTTATACTCTTCAAAAGAAACTCCGACTTCTGAAAGGTCGCGGCGGTCCGTCTGTGTCTGTCCTTTATGCTGCAGGATGCAGTGTTTGTTGTTTGCTCTGTTTGCGATTGCGGATGTTTCGCCCCATACTTCCTCTGGTGCGTAAAGTTCCCAGTTGAAGTCCGGCATACCTGTCTGGAAAGTAAATGTGCCTGTCTTGTTTGTTACTGTTAAAGTAACTGTTGCATAACTTTCATCAACAGTCTTTGCGGTAATCGTTCCTGCTCCTGTTCCTCCGGCGTTTGCTTCTGCTTCTGAATTGTAGTACCAGTCACCGACTGCAGGATTGCGTGTTGATGTCCAGATATAAGTATTTCCGTTTTTCCATGATGCAGAGCCTGAAACAACAGCAACGATTTCTGCAGGAAGGATTTCGAGAGAGATTTTATCGTTGATTGTTCCAATCTCAAAAAGCGTTTGAGCTTCTGCGTAAAGATACTGCATCCAGAAGTCAACAGTACAAGTTGACATCGCAGCAAGTGTTAAAGCTGCAGAGAATTGACCGTAAAGACATTTTGCTACAGTACAATACGGAGCAACGGCAAGAATTGCCGGAGTAAAGTCTATTCCGTTTGAGTCCTGAGCGCTTTTAAGTGCTCTTGTTCCGTCAAGTACAAGACCGTCTGCAATGCCTGCCTGTGAGTATTCGTCATCGTCAAAATGCCATACTTTGGCAGCGCCTGAGAGATAAGGACGTCCAATATCATGACCGAGGATGCGTGACTGCTTCTGCGTGAAGTTTCCAATCTTGATTGCTTTGTCAGCTGTATAAGAAGGCGCAATTACTCCCGATGTATCCATTTTGTCGATTATGTACCACTGAGAGTTTACATTGTCGCGGTGTTCGTAGAAAGTTCCTGTCGGTGTGATGCGTGTCTGGTCAAGAGCATTTAAACCGCTTGATACAACGAGTTCTTTTGTAAACTCTGTCGACTCTGCGGTGATGATGAAGTTATCTGTTGAGATGCGGACCTGTGCATGATTGTTGTCGTCAAACGATACTTCGATAAAGTATGTCTCATCACCGACGCGGAATGATCCACGCTTAACGCCGCCTGATACTCCGGTTTCTGACTGCGGTAAATCAGAGAGCGCCCAGAAGTTGTAACCCAAGAAGTTACCGAAACCACCGTCAGAGATAAGTCCGACATTTGCAGAAAGTGCAGAAAGTTCTGTGATGTACAGTTCCTTAAAATCTGCACGGGCTTTTACAACGTCACGGATATTTGTACAGAGTGCCGAAACGGTAACTGTTGCCGCAGCGGAAGTTTTACCGCTTTCGTTTGTCGCAACGATTGAGAAGCTGTACGGTGTGTCCTGGATTTCGTCTGTCTCCTGTCCTGTAAGCTGCATTGTCTGTGCATAACTTGAAAAGCATTTTACAGAGCCAGTATCTCCGGCGATTTTATAACCGTTTTCTGCCCCGAACGGGTCAGCGCTTTCGTTTGGCTTGAAGTATTCGTCATCAACGCCTACTTTCTTTATCTGCACATTGTGCATGAGTGTTCCGTAAACCTTGCGGTTGTCATTGCGTGCAGGCTGTGAAAGCATGAGAGTAATTGTTCTGTCAGATACACGCGGATAGATAATCGGTGTTAATGGCTGCCATACGCCGTAAGAAGTTGTGTTTACCGTTGTATTAACCCAGTCAGAGCGCTTATTGTAAATTGAGAGAGTGCGGGCCCTGAAAGACCAGTTTGCAAGGTCCGTGTATTCCGGGTAACCGTCTACAGCTCTGTTGAAGATATACTCACTTCCTGTTACATCTTCCCATTCTCCTGATACAGTTTTTCGGACCTGCCATTCAAAAGCTTTGAGCGCGTTCTGAATTCCTGAGTTTGTGAGCTTACATGATAAAACAATTCTGTTTTCTTCTGCTACTGCAGAAAGTTCAGAAGGCACAGAAGGGTTTTCAATATTGCTTCCAGTTTCGTTGTCCTGGATGCGGTCTTCAAGTGAGCGTGTTATATTTGCTATTTCTACATCTGGAGTAGATGCAGCGTTTGCGTTTGGTCGTGATGTAAGGTTTGTTTTATATGCCGGAATTGTTCCGTATTCGTAAAGCGCTTCGTTGTAGTCTTTAAGTTTAAGAGTAATTCCTGTGTCGTCTTTTCCCTCGATGCCTGTAATTTTCATTACATTCGTAACTTTTTCAAATTCTCCGTCGTCGAGCTCACCAAAAGAGAGAGAGTCTTCTACGCGTGGAATTATTTCCGACGACATATCTATCGGCTCTACAAAAATAAGGTCTCTTGTTTTTCCTGTTCCTGTTACTGCCTTATAATAAAGCTGTCGTCCGTAGACTGAGCTTGTTGCCTGGATAATTACTCCGTATGTTTTTCCGGTTTCAAATTCAACTTCATCGTTAATCGATATGCCGACAATCTCTCCGTCTTCTACATAGCGCTTCGTGATGATTGAAGAGCATAAACCGATCTTCATCTGTTCAAGCTGTAAAAGTACGGTAGAGTAGAGCGGGTAATAATCGCCTTCTTTTCCGACTGTTGCGGTAATTTCGCGCGGCTGTAAAACGATTTCCCTCTGCTTGCGCTGTGCGAGTTTGTATGCGTGTGCGTATGTCGTTACGTAATCGAACGAAAGCTCTGTAATAATATCTTCCGGCTCACGTTCTCCGCCGTCAATCATTGCATAGAATGTATCTACTGCCCATTCGTTGCGGTTAGTGTATGTAACCTTTACGCCCTGCGGTTTTCTCTCGAGTGATTTTGCTACAGTAATAGAGCGGATGCACTGAGCGTTAAGAAGTGCTACTGGTGTATCTTCTTTTTTGTCAGTAACGATTGAGAGTTTACCTTCCGGGTTTATGATCATGTCAGAGTTGACTGTCGAAAGAATGCCCGACATGATGTCGCGCTTTTTTGTTGCCTGAGTAATTATATTGTCGCTGTAGTATTCGTTTGTTTCACAGTACTCGTAAAGAGCCCCGAAAGAAGCAAGGTCTATGTCATTATCTATAAACTTTGAGTGCAGGTGATTGTCACTTGTTAAAAGCTCGAGAAGCCATGCTGCAGGGTTTCTTGTCGGTGTCTTTGTTTCGGACCATTGAGAAGTAAGAGCGTCCCATGTGCGGGCAACTCCAGATGTAAGACAGTTAATCTCATCAAGATTGCTTTCTGTCGACTCGTTTGCGCAAATTCTTAAACCTATGCAGCAGGTCTTTTCTGTGAACCATTCATTGAGCGGTGTTGCATCTACAAGGCCGTCTTCTGCATTTGATGTTTTTGGATCAAAACAGAATGAATTGTAGTAGAGTAAATAGCATGACTCGTTAGAGTTGCTTTCAAGTGCCGGAGTTTCCTTTTCTACCTTGATTAATAAATCCTTGCCGAAAGACTCTGCATAAGTAAACTCGTGTGTTGCGGTAAATCGTATCTGACGGTTTGTATTGAGTGTTACTGTGTTTGTGTTCTCTCCAGTTCCTGAATACTTCTGAGCTTCAATCGACCATGAAGCAGGCGTTACAAACTCTATGAAAGTATCTGTCTTAGTGACATAGGATGTCACCCCGTCAATGCCTGTAAGCTTTATGTCGGAAACAAGACTGTAAACCTTTGTGTTGTTTCCTGCAGTCTGCACGAGTAAAGAGCCGTTGTCTAAAGCTTCGTCAATTTCTTCTGTCTCCATGTCGGTCCATTCTGACTCGCCAGGGAAATTAAAAAAGAATTCGTGCCAGTCTGTGCCGCCATTGTTTGACCAGTAAGCGCGCACGATTGCTTTTCTTGCATCCCATGTTGAAGAAGAAGAGTTATATTTGCGAAGTCCGTTAAACTGGATTGTAACTTCTACCTTTTTGGTATTGCTTGCGAGCTGTTTTATAATCGGCTGTGCATCCTGTCCGTAGTCGTGCTTGATTTCTGAACCGTCATAAAATGAAACTACCTTGCGTTTGAATGGCTGTAAAGAAAAGCCCTGTCCGTTGCATATTTCGATTATGTTGTTGTCGTCATAAAATGATGAGTTTGGATCAAACGCATAAACGCCGTTCTGAGCTTCTGTATCAGAGAACGTGCGGGCTTTAACCGTTCCGATTGCAAGGTCTTTAATAAGCTGGTCCTTATAGCCAAGACCAAGTATTACATTCCAATACTGTTTCTCGCCTTTGTCTCCAGATACAGAATAAAAACCGTCTGTAAGAAGATACGGTGTGTTCTTCATTGTTCCGATAACAGTCTGAATGTTTGTACCGATTGCGTTTTTATTTTTAGCGCCTTTGAGAAATGGAAGAGTCTGTGTCTGCTGCGCGAGATTGTTTGCGTCTCTCTGCGCCTTTTCCATTTGCTCTTTGGCTTTTTCTGACTGGATGTTTGAGTATATGAGAGTACCGATTGCAACGCCAGCAGCAACTACTGCGGAAGTGATAGCAATAACGGCCATTGCAGTTGATGAGATTGCACCAGGAACAACGCGGCAGTAAAGCACGTCGTCCGGCTGCACTTCATAGTCTTCTGTAAGTCTGTTTCCGGCTTTTAAGATAAGGCACTGTCTAAAGTCCAATTCCGGCAGAAGATTTTTAATTCTGCCTGTACCGTTAAAAACTTTGTGCTCATTTGAAATTGTATTGTAAAGGTTGATTACGCCCATTAGATGACCTCATAGATTGCGTTGTAAGGAATTGCGCCTATCTTAGATATTCTTACGCCCTGATTTCTTGTTGCATGAATGAAAGTAAGAGGGGTAATAATTACCCCCAAGTGCAACTCATTATTTAAAGTCATCTGAATTATGTTACCGACTTCAAGTTTCTGAGTCGGTCTTACGTTAAGAGAGAATGCTTTGTCTTTGCAGAGCTCTGCATCGTTGTTTTCGTAGTAGATGTCGTTTAACTTTTTCCCGAGTCTCGCTTCTACTTCTATAGCGAGTCCGTAACAGTCATATCCGTTTTTATCGCGTCCGTGAAGCTTCCACGGTATGCCGATTAAATCATTTACCGTCATGCGTTGCCCGGGTTTGAGTCCGTGTCATACATATACGGATTGAAGGTCATGTCGAGTCTGTCGTCTCCCTGGAGAGTAAACTCGATTTCCATATTGTCTGAATAAGAAATAGAGCCATGAAAGTGTCTGTACTGTCTTAAAGGCTGTATTGAACCGTCTTCGATAAGCGCACCAACTACAGAAAGTGTGTAGTTCTCATCTGCGTTCTCGACCCATTCAATAAGCTCGTTGTCTTTTGCGTCGATAGAAAGTGTACCGCCGTTTCCGTCTTTTCCTGGCGCTGTGTAAGTGAACGAGCTTGCCTTGTATGTGTGACCGTTATATGTTTTATCGGTCTTGTCGTCGATTAAATAAAATGTTCCGGCGGTTTCGTGTGAAAGCTCGATGAGATACGGAAGTGAAAAATTACCGCCCGAAAAGAGAGCGTTAAAAATCTGCGCGTCAGTCATTAATAAACCTCTTCAATTTCGAGAGTAAGAATTCTGTAAGTGCGGTCCGTGTTCTGAGGTGACGGTATGTCAGAAAATCTGTAAGTCTTTGTGCCGAGTGCGTCACAAGTGAAAGTACCTGTAAGACCGCCGAGTGTAGAAGTAAACCACACCCAGAAAGCGGAAAGTTCTTCCGGCATATTGAGTTTAATCGAGCATGAGAATTTAAACAGATCGCTTGAGTTTCTTTTGTACCCGACAGTACGACCTGAAAGATTTTCGTTTACTACATAGTTGTCTATCGGCTGTCCGTTATAGCCGAAGAATTTCTTGTTTACATTTGGTGACCAATTTACGCTCATAGATAACTTGCCCCCTGTTCCTTCTGTTCTGCTACAACCATAGATTTGTTGTATCTGCCTTCGCTCATGGATGCGTTGACTGCATCATCAATGATTATGCGAAGTCCGTTTTTATTCATCTGTGTATTTACGTGTGAGCCGTTGTTGTTCTCGATTGTTACAGGCATATTAACAACTGCACCTCTTCCGCCTGACCCGTTAGCAAGTTTCCAGAGTTCAGCTTGCTGTGAGGCGTTTAATACCATTTCCCCGCGTCTTGCGTGGATATAAGTATTATCTCCGCCCATTGTAGCGCCGTTCATTCCTCCGATAACGCCACCGGTTGCAAAAGCCGGCGGTTTCGGTTTATTGGCAATAAGCGTTGCAATCTGGATAGCGCCGGCTGCTCCCGTAAGTGCTGCCATAACTGCAGCCATTGGCATTGCGTAAGCCGACAAGCTTTTAGTAATACCCTGTGCAATGTTTGCTGTTGCCATTGCAAGGTCTGCGGTCCATTGCCACATCTTGAGCTTGTATTCTTCTTTTGCTGCTTTCTTCTGGATTTCCTTTTTCTTTTCGTTGTATTCCTGATAATCAATCAAGCCTTCTGTGTACTGGTCGGAAAGGTCTCCGAGCTCTGCGTCTGTCTGCTCTTTGATTGATGTTATAAAAAGGTCGCTTGCATCCTTTGTTAAGCTCTGATACTGCGACAGAAAGTCCGACATATCAGAAAGGACCTGAGAAAGCTGTTCAAGTGCTTCTTTTGTTTCGTCCGTGTTGTCTGCAAGTGTCTTCATCCATTTTGCGTACTCTTCGATTTCTTTTCGTCTCTCTTCTGCAAACGGATCATTTTCTGATACACCGTCTTCGAGTAAGTCTATATAAGACTTTATCATTTCGTTTAAGACTGCCTGCTTGTCGACAACTTTCCCTCGTAAGTTTGCTTCACGCTCCATGTCGTCGAGCTTCTTTGAAAGTGCATCACGGTTTTTATTTATCTTTTCGTTGTAGTCGAGTTCCCTTTGTGTCTGTTCTTCAATCTTTATTTTGCGCTCAAGTTCTTTTTTGTCTGCTTCTTCTTTTTTCCTGGCTTCTACTTCATTAGCCTGTAACTGACGGGTAGAGAAGTCGAGAAGGATTTGCTCTGTCTTTGTCAGTTCCTTTTTTGTCGAGAGAGTTTCTTTAATGTATCTAAGAGTGTTTTCGTCAAAAGTACCGATGCTCTGTGCAAGGTATGCGCGGCGCTGTTCGTTTGCCTGTATCCAGTCGCCGCTCGACTTCATGTAGACATCCTGATAGACTTTATCTGCTTCCTTAATGAAGCCTTTAAGCCACATTGCATCCCCGATGCCGCCGAGCTTCTCTTTAAGCTTGTTTATTGTTGCTGTACCCTGTTCGTAAAAATTGAGCCAGAATTTATTCCATGCTTCGTAAGCCGGAGCGGTCATACTTCCGAGAGCTTCTGTAAATGATTTTTTAGCGTTTGCAACTTTAGTGTCTGTATTTGCAAGCTCCTGAGCCATGCCTTTGTACTGTTCAGCAACAAGCTTTACAGCTTCACCGTTTTTTAACTGGTCCTTTGTAAGTTCTTTGATTGCTGCAGACTGTTTACCGAGTAAGCCTGCGCTTCCTGAATATGTTGCGTTCAACTGCTTTGCAGCTGTATTGAGGTCGATGTTTGCTCCGGCTGCATAGTCTGCCGCTGCTCCCATAATCTGGATTATTTCTGCTTCTGTTCTTCCAGATGCTGCAAGCTGTCTCATTACTTCAAGAGACTGATTGTCTTCTATGGCTGCAGTACGTTCAAGTTCCTTTGCAAAATCTTTTAAATGCTTTACACCTTCGCCGTTAAGGTATGGATTGTTCTTTGCAGCTCTTTCAAGGCCGCGCTCTGCGTCAACCTGCTTATTGTATGCCTGTGCAGTTTCCTTGATTGTCTGCAAGTACTGTTTTAAGAGTTTTATTTCTGCAGTTATGATTGCAGTAAGTCCGAGTCCTTTTACAGTCTTTCCGAGCTTCTGAACGTCTTTAACAGTCTGATTGATGCCGGTTTTTGAGAGTTTATTTAAATCTGCCTGAACGCCTTTTAAACCTTTTTGCGCGTCGGTAGAGTCTGCTTTGATTTTAATGTTTACGTCTTTTGACATGGTAAAACCTCTCTTAAAAAGTCATAAGGTCATTTTTCAAAAAGAGAGTTGAATTTATCCAGTTGTTCTGCGGTTTCTTTGTCCGAAGGCTGCGGAAGTCTCCATGCTTCTTTCATGCGTTTCTGTGCGTCTTCGTATTTTGTCTTGTCGTCAGCGTTAAAGCATCTGTAACCGATTATTTCATCGAGCTTCGTTCCGTGGAGTCCCTTTAAGAGTGCCTGAAACTCCCACCAGTGCAGGCGCAGTTTTGGATCAAGTAAGTTGATGTTGTACTGTTCCCGGAATGCTGCGTAGATGTAGTCTGCGTCTACATCATAATCAAGGACCTTTTCGGGAATTGCTCCACCAACATTACATGGTACTTCACATGGCGGATTAAAGAATTGTATTAATGAGTCATAAGCCGCTTTAAAATCTGTCGGCTTTGAGAAAGGAAACATTGATGCAAGAAATTCCACGAGCTCGACTTCCAGGATTTCGCCCCGTGTTGCTTTCTCGATTACGCGAGAGAATACTATCCAGTATCTAAAATCAGTCTGAATTAAAAACTCCTTACCCCCAACTAAAACCGAAGAGGGCAAGGAGTTTACTTTTGCAAGATCAAGCATTAAGCAAGTGAAAGTGTTACTGATGTTGTTGAAGAGTCTGCTTCGATTACGTCAGAAGCTTCTTCTGTTGTGTTGTATGCACCGATTACATACTTCTTACCGTCGATAACCTGGAACACTGCCTCGCCGTCTGCGTTTGGAGTTTTCTGTACTCCGTCAACAACGATTGTGTCAGCTCCTTCTGCTACGACTGTGAGCAGGAAGCCGTCCTCTGTAGCGCTAGAGAATACAGGAACGTTGTTTGTAACAACTACTGTTCCTTTTGCAACTGTTCCGCCAAACCTTACATCGAAAGTAAGAGTTGAGTCTACAGAGTTGAGGTCGTTTGCAACGATTGAACATTCTGACTTCCAAGCCTTGAAAGTGTTTGTTGCTGTTTCTTCCTGGAAGAAAACAATAAGCACTTCTGACTTAGCGTCTGAACCTGTCTTGAGTTCGTAAAATCTGTTGAATACGTACTCATAGTCCGGCTCGCCTTTGTACATTGTGAGAGCCTGATTGAGTGAAGGTGCATACTTCATCAATTCTTCTGTCGGACTTTCGTCTGCAATGTAGTCAAAAGTCTGTGTCTCCGGGTTTAAAGCCAGGTCAAAAGCTGTTGATTTCTTAATGCGTACCCAGTCTGGAGAGCCTGGAGTCCCTGCGTTAAGAAATAAAGCGATCTTGTGTTTTTTTACCATTTCGCTCATAGATATTTCTCCTTAACTTATATTTGTAGTTGTCCGAGTAGTGAATGTTATCTCTACTGCAGACATCTGCTGTTCAACTGTTCCGACATCGAAGTAGTATTTTCTTTCTCCGATACCGCATCCAGTAATAGCCCCACCAAGAGAGCAGTCCGTTAAAACTGCTTTTCTGAATGCTTCTGCATAAGAGCAGACATTCTCATCGAGAACAGACTGCTTGTTTTCCCTGCAGATAAAAGCCACAGTAAACTGTGTGTCTTCCTGATAGCCTGACAAGTCATCCTGTTCCGAGCTGTCAACCTCGTTCTGTGTGTCCGGCACTATCGCACATACGACAGCACCTCTCTTTTTAAGAAGGTCCACAACTCCGAAATAAAAGTCAGAGTCTTTAAGCGGTGTCACGCCCTCTGCCTGGAAGAAAGCAGAGCTGTTGATTAAGTATGTTTTTATTGCGTTGTATATTGCCTGAATTTTCATTTACGACCCCCAGAATTTAGTAAGCTGTTTGTCTATCATCTTGTCGAGTTCAGAAGAATATCCGCCCGAGTCTACCCATGCCTTACCCGACTGAACGAAGCCACGCGGAGCGACTGTAAAACTCTTTGCGCGCTTTGTCGGTCCTTCGTGTCCGTAAGAGAGCACCGCAGCTTTCGGAAAAATATCTGCACCCCATTTGTCAGTATTTGGAAAAACGTTTGCTTCTGAACCGTCTTTTTTAATTTTGTATCTGTAACCCTTTGCAAGTTCTCCGGTTCTCTGTGTCGTTGTCGTAAGGATTGCAGACTTAATTATTTTTACTGTACCGCGAGCGATAACACCGAGAGTCTGTCTTTGAATTGAAGTCATGCTCTGACTTGTCTCTAAAAGTGCCTGCTGCACCTGTGAGACATCCGCCTCGATGTAAAACGCATCTGCCATAGTTAAACCTTCGTAATTCTGAAAGAAGAAAGGCGGTCAAGATATTTTGAGTAATCTACAACGTTTAGGAAAGTGCGGTTTACTCCGATTTCGTCTCTTGTATTTACTCCGAGATTGCTTGACTCTTCGCACTGGATGAGAGAAGCGATTTCAAGACATACGAGCTTGAAAATATCCGGCGGTACAACTTCTGTTGAAGTAGTGAAGTAGTGATACTTTGTGTCTACAACCTGAGTAACTTGTACGCCTGCCGGAATTTCTGCAGGTACAGTTAATTCCGGGTCTTCGAAGAAGTTGCTTCCGTTTTCTGAATAAACGATATGCTCTGTTGTAACTTCCTGCTCCCAGTCCTGATTAGACATGACATCGAAGCCTACATAATCGTTTATTTTCTGTGTCGCAGAGTTGATGTAAATTGTCTGTAAATCATCTGTCTCCGGGTAAACTCCAGAGAAGCGTGCGAGCTGGTCTGTTGTGATGAGCATTGCCATTATAAAACCCCGATTTCTTTTAATGTTTTTACGTCAAAAGCAGAGCCCTTGAAATAAGAGCCCTCCTGATAAACTTTGTTTTTCCAGGCGAATTTCCTTTTTACCAAAACTCCGTCCGGCTTTTTCTCTGTATCTTTTACAGCTTTTGTATCTGTCTTTTTTGTTGCCATTTTAAAAACTCCTTTGTTGTAAAAGTCATAAATAAAAAGCCCCCGATTTCTCGAGGGCTTATTCCGTATACACCGGTAACTAAGGATTACTACCCCATACTGCAGTCAGTGTTGTATCTGCTGCAATTACTGTTCCGACTTCTGCGTCATCGTCTCCGATCTTCCACTTACTGAAAGTGTAAGTTCCGCTTTCGTCTGTCAGTGTCGGAAGGTCAGAAGCTGTAAGCTCATAACCCTCTGTAACTGTCTTATCTGCCGGAGCAGTACCAGCTACAGACGAGCTGTAACTGATAGTCACCGTATTAGCTGGGATTGCGTGCGATTGCGTACAAGTCGCGGCTGTCAGCCTGCTTTCCGTCGAAGAACGGAATTGCCTGGAAATAAGTGTTTTTATCTCCAGCTGTCTTGATTACGTCAATCTGCATTGCTTTTACAACGCCGATTTCATAGCGACCAAGAGGAGCAGCAACAGCAAGAGCAGTCTTTGCAGCTGCAGTTGTTGCAGGTGCGTAAGCGTCAACAACAACCTTTACGTTTTCGATGCTCTTATCACGGATAAGAGTTTCTTTGTAAAGTTTTGTGCTGTCGTCTGTTGATGAGTCGCCCATAAGAGCGCCATATACAGAAGGGCTCAAAACGATTGTGTATTCTTCGTCGAGTCCGCCAACCTTGATAGCAAGTTCAGCAAGCTTTGCAACTGTTAAAGCTGCGCTTGTTCCAATTCCGAGAACGCGTGCAGGATAATCTCCTGCAGTTGTTGCAGCAGAGATTGCGTTGTTGACGTTTGTAAAGATACCTTCCATTGCGTCGCCAGATGTTCCAGCTCCGACAATCATACCTTTGTGCATTGCCTTGCGGAATGCTTTGTCGAAGATGCCCTGCATTCTGTTTTCGATGTCCACAACACCAACTGTAAGTGCTTCTGCAGATACAGGGAGTACGCGTGGATATGCGCGAGGGTTAAGTTCTGTGATTGAGATACCAGCGTCAGTATCTACAGTCACAGAAGTTGTTCCTTCTGTTGATGATGTAAGGTCACCAAGTGGAAGGATAACAGGGATTTTTGTAAGAGCGTCTTTGCCAAACTGGATGTCAGCCTGAGCAAGAAGATCATCTTTTACTGCAACCTGTTCGAAGATTTTTCCAACCCCTACAGAGCCGCCGTCTGTTCCGATTGTGATTGAACGAAGTTCACCTTTTGCGAGCTTGCGGAGTTCTTCTGCATCAAAAAGAGCAGTGCGAGTTTCTGTCTGTTCAACAGGTTTTTCGCATTCTGCAAGTTCTTTAATGAGAGAGCCGCGTTTTGCTTCAAGCTCTTTCATTTTTGAGCGTACTTCATCTACGTTCACTTCTTTTTCTGTGTTTTTCACATCTTCACGAAGTGAGCGGAGTTCAAGTTCAACTGCATCAATCTGTGACTGGATTTCAAATTTGTTTCCCATAGTCTTTTCTCCTTTTAGTTTGTTAAACTTAATTCAAGCTCAAGAGCGAGTCTTTCTCTCTCCTGTCTTGCTTTTTCCTTTGCTTCTTCTTCCTGGCGTTTGCGTTCTTCTTCTGCTTTTTCAGCTTCCGCTTTGGCTTGAGCGTCTGCTTCTTCTTTGGCTTTCTCCGCCATTCTCTTTGCGATTACTCCGTCGACTAAAGAGCGTGCAGAAATTTCTGTCCCGTCGTTTGCAGGAAGGCTTACGCATGACACGTCAAAAAGTTTTCCGACGCGTTTAATCGTGCGTAAATAAACATCTTTTCCGTTTTCAGAAGTGCGAAGTTCTTCGTCTTCTGCTACGGTAAAACCGAAACTCATTTTTGTAATGAGTCCCTTGTCAATGTCTTCATAAAGTGAGCGTGTGAGCTCTGTTGTTCCGAGATCTGCAGTAACCAAAAGCCCGTGCTCATCCACATCAAGCTTGAGTGTGTTGTTTGAGATACGAGCAAAAACTCTTCCTTCGTGGTCAAACTGGAAGATTACATCGCTCATTTCTGTATCTTTGAATGCGTCCGGGGCTACCTGTTCGCGATACTCAAAATCATCACTTGAATACAAAACATAAGGCTCATTGAACGTTGTCGCATAGCCTTTTACGATGTATTTTTTCTCTGTATCTGCGTCTCTGCTTTCTGTCATGAGCTGCATTGTGCGGTACTGTCTGCCTGCAGCAATCTTGTCCATAAGTGATTTGTTCATTTTGTCACCTCGTTATTAAAGTCAGTTATATGTCGCTTTATCCTGTAGTAGTTCTGTTTATATTCGTCTTTGTAGATTTCCAGGACCGAAGAAACCATGTTGAACGAAAAATATTCAACAAGAAATTTGCAGTAGTCCTTAAAAACTGCATCCGCCCATTTGTTCTGATCGAGCGCATATTTACACAAGCCTATCATTAAGTCTTCAACCCTTATTCCAGACTCTGAGCGCTGTTCGTCTGTCGTCATGAGCTTATAGCAGGCCCATGCTTCCTTAGTGCCACGGAATACGCGTTTAAATCTTTCGATGTCCGTTATTGTGTTCTCGCTCATTCCGTTGTTGAGGTAGTACAGATAAAAAGCTTTGTTATCAAACTCAACGGACCTGATTGTCATTTCAAGCAGTACCGATAAAAACGCATCTTCGCTTGTGTAAAGTTCGAAGTCCGGCACAGCGTTATAGATGTTCTCCAAAAGCTCGCGCCTTATAAACTTATTCCACACCATGTTTTTACACATATTTTTCCAGTATGCGTGATAGAAAGTTTTTGCAGTTGCCTTGTATGGCATGACATACGGATCTTTGCAGATGTGTTTTTCTTCTTCGCCTTTGTGCTTTGCAAGATAATTGAAACACACAAGGTCGGCTGTATAGTCAAAAGCTTTCAACGGGAGTGTCTCATCGTCTCCGTCACAATACCAGATGTACTGACCGACAGACTGTTTAAAGCCGAGCTTACGCCCTGCGAAACATCCGACATCACGGCCGCCGCGCACAACCTGTGCGCCTTCAATCTGTTCGAGTGAACCGTCAGAAGTGTTGTCTACTGCAATCACTTCGTGTTCTACCTCAACGTTTTTCTGTGTCTGTTCAAACCATGCTCTGAAAAGATTTTTATCACGGTCCGAAAAAAGTACTACGATACTTAATTTCATTTTTTAACCCCTCTTGTGTCCTTTTACTGTTTGTCGTCGCCCTGCGGGATGTGCTGTGTATCTGGATCAAGCGGATCAGTATTTCCCGTAGTGTCCTGTGCGACCTGTTTTTGTTTTGCCATGTATGCTTTTTTTGTTTCTTCGTTCCAAGGCATCATGTTTACAGGCATGAAGTTTGTATCTCCAGCTTCCACCGGAGGAAGATTTTCTTTTTTGCGTGCTTCATTGAGTGAGAGAATACCTGTCGAGATTTCTTTCTGGTAAGCGTCGATGCGCTGCTGGAGAGAAGATTTCATGACACCATTCGTGTCAAACTCGAAGTAGTATTTGTCTTCATCAAGTAAAGTGTTGATTGCTTCCTGAAACTGTTCGATAAGCGGCTTTAATGCAAACTCATTGAACATCAAAAAGTATTTTTCAATGTCGTAACTTTCTGACGGAAGGTGATAAACGCTGTCGATGATCTCTTTCTGAAACTGTCTGTTGTCTTTAAGCTCTGCTCCGCGGTTGTCTCCGCTTGAACCGAGCTCGCTGTATTCAATTCCCTTTTGTTTGATTAAAGGTCTTGAAGCGTTCTGCGTTCCCGTGTACTCATGCTGGAATTTCTGTTTGATTTCCTCAATCTGTCCTGGTGTTGCATCCGGGAAAGCTGCAGAAATATCTACTACGGTCCGTTTACCTGAAAGCCCGTTTTTAAAGCTGTTCTGTGTAAACTGTTCGAGCTGGTCGGCTGTTTCAAATGCAGAAGGGAAGGCGTTATAGATTGACTGACCGCCTGAAAGTGTAGAGTAGTTGAAGCGCGACGGGATGTAGAGTACATCGTCTTCTGTGTAAATAGTTCCGTTGTACAGGAAGAGACGTCTTCGTGTCTTGTCATCGCGCACGATTGTTGTCTGTCTTATGTCCATACGGAAAAGAGAAACTACTTCTCCGTCATATCGTGCAACTCTCCAGAGACAGCCGCCGTTGAAATAGTCGTTTGCAGACTGATAGAAGAAGTTCCAGTGTCTCTCATCAAGAGAAGGCTGTTTAAGAACCTGGTAAAGTGAATGCCTTGTAACTCTCTGTCTGTCTTTCTGTGAGTACACGCCATAATGGAGTGATGCAAACTGCAAGCAGACTTTATCTTTTGCAATTAAAGCGTTACTGTCTATGGCACTGCTTCCCGGTATCCAAGAGCCGCCGAAGTCTTTGTCTTTTCTGGACGGAGCTTCTGCTTTTTTATTTACTTTGCGTTTAAAAAACTGAAAAGCCATTTTTAACCCCTTTAGTCATATAAAAGAAAAGTCAGAATTTAAAAATAAAGCCCGCAATTAAGCGAGCCTTAAACAAACAATCGGTAGTCTTTATTTTTTCACCTGATCGCAGATGAAAGCAATAAACATAGCTATTGCAGCAACGATGCCAGCAACAAGAGCAACTCCTGAGTTGATTGTTTCTGCTGTTACTCCGCCGATAATAAGAGATACTACCGCAAGCGCGAGTACAACCCAAGACACAATTTTTGTGACTTTGTTTTCAAAAAATGCTTTGATTTTGTCCATAATCAAGCCTCCTGTATTAAGTAAGGTCAGTTTAAAAAAAATAAAGCCGGAGTTGTCTCCGGCATTCGGTTTATGGACGCGCGAGCCGATACACGCTTTCTCACAAGAGGAGTCTGCCTTAAAAGTCAGTCTTCCCATTCGTTAATAATTACTTCGCAGCGAGCTTCATTCTTGATGTATTCATTCTGGACTTTAATCTGCCTGACTATCTGCCAGTTGTCATCGTAAAGGATGCCTGCATCTACAAGCAGGTCCATAATAGAGCTCGTTCCGTTGTCACTGTCGCGCCTTCGTAAGTCTCCGTGAATGAACCTTAAAAAGACTCTGCAAGGACAGTCTAAAGGCTCTGACGGTTTTTCCTGCATTTCAAGTTCCGTGAGCGCTATTTTATGCCACTTCTGGAAGTTTTTTGACGGTATTGTGCGTCCGTTTCTGAGTGTAATGCGTGAATTTTTCTTTGCCGGAGTTTCTCCGATTATCGTATATGAATAGGTCATATCGTAAAAGTCAAAATATCGCGATAAAGCGTGTTTTTTCGCGTCGGTAATGATATTTCATTATTTTTGTTAAAAAGTCGCTAAAAAGGGGTAATTTCGCAGTCTGAGAGCCTATTTTAAATAAAAAATACCCTGCGACACGGGGAAAAAGTTAAAACTTTGTGTCACAGGGCGCTTGCAGAGATTAGGAGATCGTCTAGCGGTTAGAAAGTCATAGTTATTCCTTCAAGAATTGTTCTGCTTCCCACTCTGCTTTATATCTATCTGCCTCGTTTCTTGCTTCAAGGAATTGTTTAAGCAAGACTTTTGCTTTTTTAAGATTTTCATTCTGTGTACAATCAGTAAATAAACAATGCTTTTCCGCATATTCAATTTCTGCTTGAAAACCTTTTTTTGCTTCGTTGTAGCCTGCGATGTACACATTCACGATTTCTTCTTTTGCTTTTTCTTTTACAAAAATATCGTGATTAGCCATTTTGTGTCTAATAAGTTTCTCTGCGTATTCTTCTGCTTTCTGGTCAAGTACTACATCATTCATTTTATTCCTCCTCTTCCGTGTAATTAGTAATGCAATTCCCGCATACTGTAAAAGTAAATATATCAACACGTATTCTGTAAGTTGCAGTCCTTCCACAATCACAGCAAGTTCCATAACAAGATCTGTCGAGTATTTTTATTTTACTCATTTTGCTTTCGCTCCTCTGTCCTTTTTTCTCTTTGCCTGTATCCAGCAGTTTAAAGCAGCCTTCATCTTATCATTCGGCAGACAATCGTCGGACCGTTCATCCGTGTAAAACTGCCCGATAGAATTACGGCCCTTTATTTCTGCAGTCGCCGCAGGCTTTCCGTTTTTGTAAAGAAATACCAGGATGCACTGCTTATCAATTACGCGCTTAATATAATCACAATATATCAGGCACTGGTTTAATTCTTCTGCCTGTCTTTCTATCTGCTGCAGAGTTGACGGTATAAAAACTTTATATCCGTTCGAGCTTACAGAGACTTCAAGATACTTTCTGACCGCTTTTCTGTAGTCCTTCTGCTTTTTCTCTCTGGCTTCCTTTTCTTTAAGAAGTTTTACAGCGTTAACTTCTTCGTACAGTTTGTTGTGTCTGTCACGAAGCCTTTTCGGATAAAGCCAGTAGTCAGAAGTCTTGTCGTGTTCAGTCTGATTTAAAAGTTCAAGATAATCTCTGTAAAATCTCACCGGGTTATAAATATTTCTGTAGTTCTTTAACGGCAGAAGATATTTAAAAACCGGATAAGATACGCGACCGTAAAGCTGGCAGAAATTTCTGTATTCTGCATACTGCGAAGCTGTAAGTCTGTGTTTCATTATGAAGCAGATTTCAGAAAGCTTTCTGTATTGGAAACGAAAATCAGCGTCATCGTTATCTTTCAGAAAAGCAACTATCTGCTTTCGCTTTGCAACGGTCTTCTTCCAGAAGGATTTACTGAACGCAAGATTTTCATATCCTGCAGCAAGTAAGAATTCTACTTCCGGGTGTTCTGTCCAGATACGCACAGCCTGTAAAGTATCATGAATAGTGCCGGTCCATTTATTCATTGTGTATTTGAAGCCAGGATAAAAAGCGCTTATGAGCTTCTTTTCTTCTTCGTTAATGAGCCTTGAGGTATACTCCAGAAAATACTGCAAGTGACAGTCTACGTATTCTTCCTCTTCTTCGATATATCCGTTTTTATTTTTGTCTCCGGGAAAGCCTACGCAATAACCGAGCATCGAGAAATAAAGATTTCTTGCTTCCTGGTGTCCGTCTTCAAACTCTTTATACACGTCGTAACTTTTCCCGTCGTCTTTTTTTCTTTTCGAGACTGCAGTAACAACCCTTACAAGCTGTCCGTCTTCGAGCTGCAGTCTGTCGTAATAGTCGCACTTTGTCATATCATACCTACATTTCGAAAAGTAAACCGTTTCCGCTTTCATCAAAAAGCGATCCGTCTTTAACGACTGCGCATGTCGTTGTCTTAACAAGGCATCCTCTTTTTTCTGCAGGTTCCTTGACTTCTTCCGGTTTTTCTTCTGCAGTTTCCTTGCTTTCTTCCGGTTTTTTGTGCAGGTGGTCTTCAAGATACCACTCACGGGCCCAGTGATACACAACCGCATCTTCGACCATTGCGCAACCGTTCACGGCCATTTCACGGGCAAGCTTTACGATGTGCTCAAAACATTCGTGAATGTTATCAGCGTTATATACGCTTCTTAGCGCTTCGTCTTTTTTTATTTGTTCTTCGAGATAATCTTTGATCATCTGTTCCTGTTTGCTTAATTCTGCCATATAATCTCCTATGCTGTTATTTCTGCTTCTGCGTCAATACCCGTTATCTCTTTGAAAATCTCATTATTCCAGTTCGGCAAGTCAAAAAGTTTTTTACGCTCTTCTTTATCTGCTTTATTCCAAGCCAATCGCCACGCTTCTTTATAATCAAGAGTTTTCAAAAAACCGCCGCAAGTTTCTATTTCTTTTTTATGCTCTTCTTTTTCTTCATCGGTTGCAGTATCGTACGATACCCATACAGTCAAATCAAAATAACAGAACAAAGGGATGTTTATTTCGTCTATTTTCTTGTCTGTCATTTTATTAAACATTCTGACATTCGGCTTATCAGAATTGAAAAATCCCGAGTTCCAATCGCCCGAGTTCCAAGAGCCCGAGTTCCAAGAGCCCGAGTTACAAGAGCCCGAGTTCCTAGAGCCCGAGTTCCAAGAGCCCGAGTTACAAGAGCCCGAGTTACAAGAGCCCGAGTTCCAAGAGCCCGAGTTCCAATCGCCCGAGTTCCTAGAGCCCGAGTTACAATCGCCCGAGTTCCTAGAGCCCGAGTTAATTAATTCTTTTTTTTCTTCGCCTTCAATTTCTCTAAGAATTGTGAGCGAATTAGTTCCGTATTTGTCACCACTCCTTACATAATCACCTGCAATTACTTCAAAAATTCTGCTTTCAGACAGTTTATAATCAGACTCTTTTTCAATCGCAAATAGTTCTCTGCAAAAGTGAAATACTTTATCAGTACAACATTTCAATTCTTCTTTTGATGTGTCTTTAGTGTAAGTCTTTCCGACTTCAAACTTAAATCCACGACAACATCCGTCTTTATCTGTAGCCTTATATCCAATCATTTTATTTACTCCTTTTCCTCTACAAAATTGCGAGCAAACGCTCGAAGTCAATCGGCTGCACTATGTCCGCGCCGACTATCTGCATAACTCCGTGACACATTGTCGCGGTGACAATAGGGTCTATGTGCTGGTTGCTTGCCTTACTCCGTTTCATTGGCTTGTAGTTGTTGTTTGGATCTGGTTTAACTTCAACATTCTGCATCGCCCAGAGTGAGAGCGGCGAGTTATCAACAACCCGACCGTCACGGACCGCTTTTTCATAATCTTTGAAAATCGGCGAGAGCTTCTTTAAGCTCTGCTCGATCTCGATAAGCTGGATGTCTGGTCTTGCGTCTTCAATTCCGTTGATAAGGTCTTTAGCCTGCCATACGTCGTAACCTGACGCAACGATCTTGAATTGTTCCGCAGCTTCTAAAAAGTCGTGCAGAATAAAATCATAATCTATGACCGCGCCGGGAATTGTTTTAATAATTCCTTTTTCCACCCAGTCCATGAAGTTTACATTTTCTTTTCTGTAACGCTCTGCAAGAGTCTTTTCCGGGATGTAAAAGCAATGTTTGTAAAACTCTTTAGCCTGGTAAGGCCACAAAAGAGAAAAGCCCGATAAGTCATCCACCTTCGACAAGTCGATAGCCGCATAACACGGAATGTCTTTAAGCTCGTCATAAGGTGTGATTACATCCTTGTTTTTCTGCCATACTTCTACAGGAAGCCATGACTTCTCACCACCGCCGCCCCAGATGCCGAAAGTCTTTGCTTTAAGTTCTGGAATTTTGTGCGGTGTTAACTCTGCATCCTCGATGTCTGCCTGAATTACCGACGGATCAACAATATCGAAAAGGGAAGGGTTTGCTTTCTGCCACACCTTCTGATTTTTCCAGTTGTCGCCCTCGTCGATTGCGTAAATAACGCCGAAGAAGTCGTCCTGTGTCTGCAGCTCATTCAAGATGCGTTTTGTTTTTAAGTTCTGCTCATAACATGGACCGTCTGCGATTACATCTGCAGTAGTGATTATTACTCCCTGAGCGTCTGTTTTAGATCGCATACCGTAGTCCATTGATGTATACATCTTGTCACTTGCAAACGCGTGAAACTCGTCGCAGCAGAAGAAGCGCGGGCGGAAACCGTCGGCGTCCTTACCACCGTCACAGAAGAAACCGAGTCTTGATTTCTCTTTAAGGTCCTTAAAGGTGATAGCAAGCGATTTGCAGTCTAAAACCGCGTCGAGCTGTTTGTCCGAGTGGATGATGTCTGCAATCTCTTTGAATGTCTTATCTGCAAGATCGTCTCTCGAGCTTACAAGATAGCTTTCGCTTGCCGGGTACTTTAAGAAGTTGTAAAGCGTGAGCGGTTCAAGTATGCCCGTTGTTTTTCCCTGCTTTCGTGCAAGCTCGATGTAAGCATGACGGAAGCGCTTTCTGTTTCTGTCGCTCTTATGTCTCCAGCCTTCAAGGTTACACAATACGAACACCTGCCACGGTAAAAGGTTTATGGTCTTGCCGTTAAGGTCTCCGGGTTTAAGTGCTTCTGCAAAATGGCACAGCGCGTCCGCTTCTTCCTGATGATACGAAAAGAGAAAGTCTGCATCCTTTGCGCGTTTTAAGTCACTCTGATAGCGTTTTACAGCTTTCTTTGTGTAAAGCCCTGCAACAATCTTTCCCGTATTTACATCTGAAACGTATTTTGCGAGCATTTCTGCATATTTGCTTTTTGTCTTTGCTTTAGCCATTCTTAACCCTCGCGCTTAAAAGATTTGAGACAGCGTCTTTTGTCTTCGCCTCGACATTCAATTCCTTTTCTTTGATTGCCAGTTCATCAAGACGTATCTTAGAACGTGCAACAGGTGAAACGTAGTAAAGTGCTGCCATTGAGTTAAACTTATCAAGCAGACTCAAGTAAGCACGCGTTACGCTGTAGAAGTCCTTGTCTTCCGGCTCGATTGCAATAAACTTTTTCTCAAGGCTCTTGAGCTTCTGGAATACAAGGCAGAATTCTTCGACCTGCTTCAAGTCTATTTTTGCAAGTACGCCGATGCAGCTTAAACCGTCGACAATGTCCTTGAAGTATTTTTTTGCTTCCGGGTGTTTGAGCGATGCAGGAACAGTTACACGGGCCGCCTCAGACAGAATGAGGTCAGTCTGTGCGAGCGTGAAGTCTGCTCTGTCTGCGTCACGGTCCTTGCGGTATGTTCCCTCAAGTTTTTTCAGTGCAATCGGTTTTCTGCGTGCTGGCATACGTTACCCCTTATCTGACATTCTCTCTTTTGAAC
>Ga0310690_10002215_pt1 | contig 32200 bp, 54 predicted proteins | sample AusTroGonzalo_MG_2_FD_207661 | JGI IMG/M metagenome (GOLD analysis project Ga0310690, IMG submission 207661) | Bovine rumen microbial communities from tropical cattle in Woodstock, Queensland, Australia - Gonzalo_04 (v2) (version 2) | ecosystem: Host-associated > Mammals > Digestive system >...
GGATAAAGAAACACAAAGCGAGAGAGACAAAGGACGGAGCAAGCCTAAGCAATGGCAAAATCAAGCAAAGATAATTGGATTTACGCTTATTATCAGCAGATTAAGAACGGCTCAATCACCGTAGGTAGATATATAGAGTTGATTCTTGAATATTTGGTGAGTGGCATTGAAAATAAGGTCTTTATTTATGACCAAAAGCAAGCTAATGCCGCTATTGATTGGATTGAAAGCCATGCTTTTCATACTGAGGGTCCTCTTGCGCCGAATCCGTTAAAATTAGAGCTTTGGGAGAAGGCTTTTGTGTCTGCTCTCTTCGGTATAGTAGATGATAAAGGTCATAGGCAATTTAGAGAAGCGGTTTTGATAGTTGCCCGTAAGAATGGTAAGTCTTTACTTGCGGCGGCTATTGCTAAGTACGAATGGTGGATTGACGGCGGATTCGGAGCGAAAATATATAACATAGCACCGAAACTTGACCAAGCTGATATTATATACAACAACATATGGCAGATGACTCTCCTTGACCCTGAGTATCAGCAGATGAAAGAAATGTACTCAGAAAGAGATATGCACAATAAGAAGGTTGAAGATGATTCAATGTTACCAAGGCATCGGCAATCTGACTTGTATATCATTGGTACCAATTCTCAGGTTAAGAAAATTGCTTTTAGTGCTAAGAAGTCTGACGGATTTAATCCGAGCTTATGTATCTGTGATGAGATAGCCTCTTGGGAAGGTGAAGCAGGACTCAGGCAGTATGAAGTTATGAAGTCAGGTATGGGCGCAAGGGATGAAGGTATATTACTTTCATGTACCACTGCGGGCTATATCAATGACTCGATATATGATGAAATATTCAAACGTGCGACAAGATTTTTGTTAGGCGATAGCAAAGAAAAGAAGCTATTGCCTTTCTTATATGTAATAGATGATATTGAAAAGTGGAATGATATCAATGAACTGAGAAAAAGTAATCCGAATCTTGGCGTAAGCGTTTCGGTTGATTTCATGCTTGAAGAGATAGCTATTGCCGAGGGGTCACTAAGCAAACGTGCGGAGTTTATAACCAAGTATTGCAATCTTAAGCAGAACAGTAGCGCCGCATGGCTTGATGCTCAGACTATTACTAAGATGTGTGGTGAGCATTTAGAATTAGAGGATTTTAGGAGCAGTTATTGTGTAGCAGGTATTGACTTATCTCAAACTACTGACTTGACGGCGGCTACGATAGTCCTTGAAAAGAATGGCGAGTTATATGTATTCGCTAAGTTTTGGCTACCTGCTGAGCGCATAGATGAAGCGAGTCAGAGAGACGGCTTACCTTATAATATTTATATTCAGCGTGGGTTATTAGAAGCGAGCGGTGATAATTTTGTTGACTATCACGATTGTTATAATTGGCTCACTGAATTGATAGAAAAATATGAAATATTGCCTTTGCAGGTCGGTTATGACCGATACAGTGCACAATACTTGATACAAGACTTAAAAAACTATGGTTTTCAGACGGATGATGTGTACCAAGGTGATAATCTGTGGAATGTTCTTCAAGAAATGGAAGGGCTTTTCAAGGACGGCAAAGTACATATCGGAGATAACGATTTACTTAAGGTCCATTTACTTAACTCAGCTATTAAGATGAGCGTTGAGCGGGGTCGTGGTAAGTTGGTTAAGCTGAATCCTACTTCACATATTGACGGATGCGCCGCTCTTGCGGATGCGTTTTGTGTGCGTCAAAAATGGTGGGATACGATAGGCGATAGATTAAGGAATGAATAGGTGTAACTATGGGATTGTTTGAAAAAATCTTCAGACCGAAGGACGCAAAAGAATCAGAAAAGGTGTTGAATAGCGCTTATAGCCTTTTTAGAGAATTGAATGGTTATAGACCTGCTTTTACTGATTGGAACGGCGAAATATATGAAAGCGAGCTTGTCAGAGCGGCAATAGACGCAAGGGCAAGGCATATATCCAAGCTTAACGTGGAAATGAGAGGTACTGCCCTTCCCTCTTTGCAGAGCAAAATGAGGCAAGGACCTAATCAGTGGCATACATGGTCACAATTTCTCTATAGAGTATCTACAATCCTTGATATACACAATACGGCTTTTATAGTGCCCGTTTTTGATGCAAGCATGACAATCACGGGTTACTATCCCGTACTTCCTAAAAGATGTGAAGTAATTGAATATAAGGGCGAGGCTTGGTTGCGTTATAAATTCGCTAATGGTGATGTTGCGGCGGTTGAGCTTCGTAAGTGTGCAATCCTTAACAAATTTCAGTATAAGGATGACTTCTTTGGTGAGAATAATAATTCGCTTGAAGATACGATGAAGCTGATTGATATTCAGAATCAGGGTATTGAAGAGGCGGTCAAGAATAGCGCTTCGTATAGATTCTTAGCGCAGGTCAATAACTTTACACTGGCGGATGACCTTAAGAATGAGCGAATCCGATTCAGTACCGAGAACTTAACAAAGGATGCAGAAGCAGGAGGCTTACTTCTCTTCCCGAATACTTATCAGAACATTCAGCAGATTAAGGCTTCACCGTTTACCGTTGATGCTGACCAAATGAAGTTGATTGATGATAACGTATCTAAGTACTTCGGAGTAAATGACAAGATATTAACTAATGAGGCAAAGGGTGACGAGCTCGATGCCTTTTTTAATGGTGCAATAGAGCCATTCGCTATTCAGTTTAGCGAGTCAATGACCAAAGCAATGTTCTCAGAGCGTGAACGTGCTAACGGCTCATATCTGACGGCTAATGCGAATAGACTTCAGTATATGACAACATCCGAAAAGGTATCAATGGCTCAACAGATGCTTGACCGTGGAGTTATGAGCATCAATGAAGCCCGTGAGCTATTCAATTATGCTCCAGTTGAGGACGGCAATATTAGAACTATTCGAGGCGAATATAAGAACGCCGCAGATAGTGAAATGGTAGCAGGAGGTAACGACAATGCCAATGAAAACGAATGAGAGAGAATACAGAGATTTCACGCTTGCGGTTGTAGAGCTTGCAAGTGAGGAAGGCGTTGAAGAGCGCAAGATTGTAAGCGGTTATGCGAGTGTGTTTAACACACCATACACGCTATATGAAGATGATGAAGTTGTTATACAAGAGCAGGTTGATAGCAAAGCTTTTGATAATGCTGATATGTCTGATGTTATTTTTCAGTACAATCACGAAGGCAGGGTATTTGCAAGAGTATCAAATAATACACTTAGAGTAATGCCCGATGAGAATGGTCTTTCGATAGAAGCTGACCTTGGTGGTACCGATATAGGTCAGGGGCTCTATCAGGAGATAAAGGGTGGATATACCACCAAGATGAGCTACGGATATACCGTAAGAGGTGCAAAGTGGGATGAATCTAAGCTCAATGACGGTAGAACTTTAGAATTAAGGACCGTCACTGAAATAGGAAAAGTCTACGATGTATCGGCGGTATCTATTCCCGCTAATAATGCGACTAATATTTCAGTGCGTAATCTGTCAGACGGAGTGATTGAACAGATAAAGGCGGAGCGACTTAAGGCACTTGAATTAGAGCGTAAGAAGTTACAGACAAGAATGAGATTAGGAGGATTTTGATTATGTTCGAGGAAATCAAGAACTATACTGCCGAACAGATTGAGAATCGTGCGGCAGAAATCAAGGCAGAAATCGACAACGCAGATGCAGAGAAGCTTGATTCATTGAATGAAGAGCTTACTGCACTGGAGACACGCAAAGGAGAAATCGAAATGGAGACAAGAAAAGCAGATATGAAGGCAGTTGCTGAAGGCGCTGGCGTAGTAGTAGCAAAGGAAGAGGTTAAGGAAGTAAGAACTCTCGACTCTGTAAGAGCTTCTGAAGAGTACATGGACGCTTTCGCAACATACCTTAAGACGGGCAATGACAGAGAGTGTCGTGCACTTATGACAGATTTAGTGCAGGACGGTACAGTACCTACACCTACAATCGTTGACAATTACATCAATACTGCATGGGAGAATGCAAGACTCTTATCAAGAGTAAGGCGTACATCAATCAAGGGCACTGCTAAGTATCCTTTTGAGTACTCAGCTACTGGCGCTTCAGCTCATACAGAGGGTGATGACGCTCCGAATGAAGAGCAGTTAGTACTTGGTACAGTATCAATCGAGCCTCAGATGCTTAAGAAGTGGATAACCATTACAGATGAGGTTATAGCTCTTAAGGGTCAGGCTTTCCTTGACTATGTATGGGATGAGATTGAAGAGAGAATCTTCGAGCTTGCTGACGCTACACTTATTGCGGCTATTAAGGCGGCTCCTGCTTCAGCTACAACTACTGCCGCAGGTGTTAGAGCTCTTACTCCTGCAAGCATTGACGCTACAACAATCTTTAGTGCACTTGCAGAGCTTAAGAACGCCGCTAATGCACCCGTTGCAATTATGAATAAGCAGACATACTTCAATCAGTTTATGTCACTTACTGACCTTCAGAACAGACCTATATATAACATCGTATCTGACAATGGTAGACCTTCATACTTCATCAACGGTGTAGAGGTTATCTTTGATAATACTCTTGCTACTGGCGCAAATGCTGAGATTATCGTAGGTGACTTAAGAGGTGCTATTGCTAACTTCCCTGACGGTGAAGCCGTTAAGTTTGTGAATGACCCTTACACACTTGCTGAAGAGGATAAGGTTAAGGTCGTAGGTAAGATGTACGTTGGTATCGGCGTTGTTCGTGACGGATACTTCTGCAAGATTACAGTGGGTGCATCTGCATAAGGAGAACTTATGAAAGTTAAACTATTACAGACTTGCTCTGTGGTAGCTTTAGAAGGCTCAATCGTGGAAGTCTCTGAGACTCAGTACAGAGCGCTCGGAGGCTTCTGCGAGCTTCTCGAAGATAAGAAGGCGCCTGAGAAGGTGGTAACACCTGCCGAAGAGCCTAAGGAAGTTAAAGAGCCCGTAAAGAAGCCCGTTAGAGCTAAGGCTAAGAAGTAAAGAGGTATTTATATGCTAGAGAAAGTAAAAATGGCATTGCGAATCACAACGGATGCTTTTAATGATGAACTGAATGACTTGATAAGTGCGGCAATGACAGATATGAAGATAGCAGGGGTTGTCATTCCTGAGGAACTTGACGCTATATGCACAAGAGCCATTATCACATACTGCAAGATACACTTTGGCGAGCCTGATGATTATGACAGATTGAAGCGAAGTTATGATGAGCAGAAAGCACAACTTTCAATGGCTACGGGGTACACGGAATGGATAGGTCAGATGTAATCAACTTATGTGCGGTCACAAAGACGCAGGATGATTTCGGTCAGTGGATAGAGACAGTACACAAGACTCAGATATATTGTCAGGTGGAAAGCATATCTCAAAGTGAATTTTTTGAGGCAGGTCGAAACGGCTTGAATCCTCAATATAAATTCATTGTATTCTTTGCTGATTATAATAATGAGCCAATAGTTGAATACAAAGATGACACTTATTCGGTGTATCGCACATATCTCAGAAAAGATGACAAGCTAGAGTTATATGTTGAGCGTAAAGGCGGAACTAATGATGTAGAGTTAATGCCTTCGGTGTAATGATATGGCGAAAAAGGTAACAATAGATAACCTTGGTAGTGCGGTTAAGGATATTCTTAATGAATATGATAATAGCGTATCACAGAACTTAAGCGCAATCGTAAAAAAGGTGACTCAGACGGGAGCTAAAGCTCTTAAGTCAGAATCACAATCTACCTTCGGTACTGTTAATAAGCGTAAGAGAAAATACGCTAATACATGGACCACAAAATATGAAGAAGGACGCTTAAGTAGACAAGGCACAATATACAATACGCAAGCAGGATTACCGCACCTACTGGAAAACGGACACGCTAAAGTAGGCGGAGGTCGTGTAGACGGTAGAGCGCATATCAAACCCGTTGAAAATGAGTTGATAAGGCTATATGAAAGCGAGGTACTAAGCAAATTATGACATATAAAGAGGTTGCGACAATGGTTAAGTCTATGGGCTTACCGTATGCTTATTACCAATTCCCTGAGGGAACGGCTCAGAAATTGCCTTTTATCTGCTATTTTTACAACGGGATAAATGACTTAAAGGCTGACAATACGAATTACCAACGTATAGCGGTACTCAACATAGAACTATACACAAAAAACAAGGACTTTGCCCGTGAAAGTGCGGTTGAATCGGTCCTTGCAGATAATCACTTAACATACTCAAAAGAAGAAAGCTACATTGATAATGAGAAGATGTGGCAGATAGCTTACGAAATGGAGGTTTTAATCAATGGCTAACAAAGTTAAGTATGGACTTCAGAATGTTTATTATGCCGTAGCTACTATTGACTCAAACAATGTAGCTACATACGGAACGCCTAAGCCGTGGAAGGGTGCGGTCAATCTGTCTCTTGACGCTGAAGGCGGTACAACTAAATTCAGAGCTGACAATATCGACTACTGGATAGGTCAGAGCAACAATGGCTACTCAGGAGACTTCGAGAGTGCTCTTATCCCTGAGGACTTCAGAAAAGATATTCTCGGAGATATTACAGACATCAACGGTATTGACCTTGAAGATGCAGGAGCTAAGACAAAGTATTTCGCTCTTCTCTTCCAGTTTGAGGGTGATGCTACTAACACAAGACACGTTATGTATAAGTGCTCAGCTACACGCCCGTCAGTTACTGGCGCTACAACTGATGAAGAGATAGAGCCTCAGACAGAGACACTTACTCTCACTGCTACTGCAATTCACAATGAGTCACTTAACAAAGATATTGTTAAGGCTAGATGCGCCGAGGGTGAGACACCATACGCTACATGGTTTGAAGCGGTTTATGAGGCAAGCACAATAAGCGCATAATCAGATATAAGGAGAGCAAAGATGTATAGAGAGATAAAGATAGGTGAAAAGACTATCCCAATGCTTGCTAATGGAGCTACGCCGTTAAGATATCGAATGGTATTCGGTCGTGACATTATTAGTGAGTTTCAGAGGGCAGGTGAGGACGGCGGTATTATGGCATCGTCAATATCTGAACTTGCTTATATTATGGCTTCGGCGGCTGACAAGTCAGTTGATATGAATAAGCTCAATATCAATTCATACGCTAACTGGCTTGAACAGTTTGAGCCTCTTGACCTTACTATGGCGGCTGAGGAAGTCGTTGATGTGTATATGGGTAATACCAAAACCACAAGCGAGGTCAAAAAAAAAGCAAGAGGCGCAGTGAGCGAGAGTTAAACACTGCTCTCTATATATTAAGGTGTATCCAAGTTGGTCTTACAGTGGCTGACTTGGATGCGCTTGAATATGGCTTCGTTATGGATATTATAACGGAGAATAGCAACGATGATTATAAGTATCAGCAAAAAGCATCACAAGCTGATTTTGATAAATTCTAAGAGGGATTGAGAATGGCGGCAGGTAGAATCAAAGGAATAACAATCGAGATAGGCGGAGATACTACTAAGCTTGTATCAGCGCTTGCAAAGGTTGATAATGCCATAAGCAAGACTCAGCAGAACTTAAGAGATATCAATAAGGCTCTTAAGCTTGACCCTTCTAATACTGCTCTTCTTAAGGATAAGCAGGTCGAACTTTCTAAGGCTATCGAGGATACCAAAAAGAAAATTGAAACAGAAAAGCAAGCTTATGAGCAATTATCTAAGGCTGACAAGATTCCTGAGAATGTGGAGAAAATGCGCCAGTTAAAGACGCAAATTGACCTTGATACTGCCGCTTTGAAGCAACTTGAACAACAAGCAAGAGAATCAGCATCCGTGCTCGGTACTCAGATGCAACTTGCGGGAGAAAAAATTAAGGAAGTCGGTGAAAAGATTAAAGGCGTAGGTGACAAGCTCTCTTCTATGGGTCAGACACTGACTACAAGGGTGACATTACCTATTATGGCGGCAGGTACGGCAATGGTTAAGAAGTATGCCGAAGTCGATAAGACTATGACGCTTGCCAATAAAACAATGAATAATAGTGCCGAAGAAGCTTCTTTACTTAATAAGGCTATGGAAGATGCCGCTCGCAATTCTACTTTTGGTATGAATGATGCGGCTCAGGCTTCTCTTAATTTTGCCCGTGCGGGGCTTGATGCGGCTGAAGCGGCTAACGCTATGGCTCCTGCAATGAACTTAGCGGCAGGTGAAGGCGGTAATCTTGAAGTTGTATCAGCAGGATTAGTCGGAGCTATTAACGGATTCAATGATTCCTTTGAACAATCTTCTCATTACGCTGATGTATTTGCGGCGGCTTGTAATAATTCTGCCTTAGATGTTGATTCATTAGTTGAAGCAATGGGCGTAGCGGCGCCAGTATTTAACACCGCAGGTAAGAGCGTTGAAGATGCTTCATTATATATGGGTATTATGGCTAATAGAGAGATTGAAGCCAGTGTAGCGGCTAACTCTCTTAAGACGGGTATTGCAAGACTTGCTGACCCTGCTAAAAAGGCAAAAGAAGCTATGGAAGAATACGGTATCTCAATGGATAACGTATGGAATCCTGACGGCTCTATGAAGGATATGGTTGTTATACAACGCAACTTGCATAACGCCTTTAAGGACTTATCTGAGCAAGAACAGATAGCGGCGGCTTCTGCTATATTTGGCAAAAATCAAATGGCGCCTTGGCTTGCATTGATTAACACGGCTCCGCAAGAGGTTGAGGAATTATCTAAGAGTATTGCGGAGTGCTCAGGGCTTACTAATGAAATGTCAGAAGCTATGATGAGCGGATTCGGTGGCTCAATCGAAAAGCTTAAGAGTAGCCTTGATGTATTGATGACTTCACTTGGTAGAGTTATCTCATATTACTTGGTACCGCTTATTGAGAAGATACAAGGCGTTGTTGATGCGTTTATGGCGCTTGATGACGCTGAAAAAGATAGAATTGTTAAGATAGCGGCTATTGTAGCGGCGGTTGGTCCAGTGCTTTTGATTGTTGGTAAAGTTATTACTGGCATCGGCTCACTTATTACGGCAATCGGAACTATAACGGGAGCCGTAGGCAAGCTGATAACACTTATCGCAGGAATAGCGTCACCCGTTACAATCGTAATCGGAGTGATAGCGGCGTTAGTTGCGGCGTTTGTATATTTCTACAATACTAATGAAGAATTTAGGAATAAGGTCAATGCAGTAGTTGAGAGCATTAAAGAGACTTTTAGCGGATTCGCTGAAAAGGTCAAAGAATGGCTTGATATGATTATTGCGTGGATATCACCCGTTATAGAGTCAATCAAGGGATACTTAAGCGCCGTAGCTGAATTGGTTATGTTTGTAATCGGTCTGATAGGTGATGCGATTCATAACTTCCTTGAAAAGCATAAGAATGAAATCAATATGGCATTATCTACTATCAAGATGATTGTCACGGTTGCTTTCGAGGCTATCAAGGGCGGTATAGTTGCCACATTAGATGTAATCAAAGGCATATTCACAACGGTACTCAATGTCATTACTAATATTGTTAAGGCTTTCACTGCTCTACTTAAAGGTGACTTTGACGGAGCTATGAAGTACTTAAAGCAAGCCGTACAATCAGGCATTGACGGAGTGAAGAATATCTTTAGTACTCTAAAGAGCCATTTATCAAGCACATTCAGTAATATTATGAGCGCTATGCGAAATTGGGGCTCTGATATGATAAATAACCTTATAAACGGCATTAAGAGTAAGATAGGTCAGGTCAAGGATGCGGCGGCTAGTATTGCTAATGCAATCAGACAGTATATTCACTTCTCTGAGCCCGATGTAGGACCGTTATCAGACTTCAATACTTATATGCCTGATATGATTAAGACAATGGTTAAGGGTATTGATAACGGTATCCCTCAGATACAGAACGCCATGAATAGTATGGCAAGCGCTTTAGTACCCACTACTCTTACAGATTCAATCGGACAGAGCGCAACAACTAATAACAATAGCGTCAATATTACAGTATATGGCGCTCAGGGTCAGGATGTTCGTGAACTGGCTGACATTATACAAGATAGAATCAATGCTCAGGTGTATAACAGAGAGGCGGTATTCGCATAATGAGAAATTGGTTTACTTTTAACGGGAAGTCATCAAAAGACTTCGGCGTATATATAAGCGGTCTTAATACTTTCGGAGCTCCTGAGAGGGATGTTGAAACAATATCAATCTCAGGACGTAACGGAGATTTAACACTAGACAACGGCAGGTATAAGAACATTGATACTTCTTATCCTGCCTTTATCTTTGACCGCTTTGATAATAATATAGAAGGCTTGCGTAACTTCTTACTTTCTCAGAAGGGTTATCAGAGATTAGAGGACACTTATCATCCTGATGAATACCGAATGGCAAGATATAAAGGCGGATTCTCAGCTAAGGTGATTGATGAGCTCTATGCGGGAGAATTTGACTTAACTTTTGATTGTTACCCTCAGAGATATCTTAAGAGCGGTGAGCAGGTAATTACAATCACAACTGACAGTAGTATCTATAACGAATATATGCAGGTTGCTAAACCGTTAATTCGAGCCTATGGTACTGGAACTTTTACGATAGGTGATATCAGCGTACAGATAACTACTGCAAATGACTATACGGATATTGATTGTGAGCTTCAAGAGGCTTACAAGGATGACTTAACGACTAATTGCAATGCTAATATAGTGCTTCTCAACGGAGACTTCCCAAGTCTTACATCGGGTGATAATGAGATAACACTTGACGGCGTAACTCAATTAGAGATTAAGCCCCGTTGGTGGATTTTATAGAGGGAAATTATGAAACCGATACTTTTTGACAAAGATGATATAACATTCACATCTAATGGCATAGGTAGACTTGATTGTATATCTTGCGTAGTTACTGAAGAGCGTAATGGACAGTATGAGCTAGAGCTTGAACTTCCTGAGGATGCTCTTCACGCAGATGAGATAGAAATGTCATCAATTATAGTAGTTAAGCCGAGTCAAAACGCAAGCAATCAGGCATTTAGAGTATATAAGATAACTAAGCCATTCAACGGTAGATTCTCCGTACTGGCTCAGCATATCTCATATCAGTTGAGTTATATACCCGTTATGCCCTTCTCAGTGCTTGCAAGTGGTACGGCTTGTGCTGATACGCTTCAAGGTCTTAAGACTAATAGCGCTGAGGATAATCCATTCACATTTTGGACGGATGTGACTACGGTAGCACCTTACAATCAGACTCTTCCCGCTTCGCTTAGGCAAAGATTAGGCGGAATTGAAGGCAGTGTGCTTGACCAATTCGGCGGTGAGTATGAATGGGATAATTATACGGTTAAGCTTTGGCGTAATCGTGGAGTACAGACGCCTCAGGTAACGCTTAGATATGGTAAGAATATTACAGATATCAGCCAAGAAGAATACATAAGCAATACAATCACGGGTATTTGCCCCTACTGGCAAGATACGGAAGGTACAACGGTTGTGACGCTTACTCAGAAGGTTGTTGAGAGTCCATATGCTACTAATTATCCTTTTAAGAGAACAATAGCGGTTGACTTCTCTCAGGAATTTGAGACGGCACCTTCAGAGCTTCAGCTACTGGCTAAGGCTGAGGACTATCTTGATAAAGAAGGTATTGGAATACCGACAGTATCAATCAAGTTATCCTTTGTTAATCTTGCGGATACTGAGGAATATAAGGATATTGCCCCGCTTCAGAATGTGGAGTTATGTGATAGAGTCAGTGTTCAGTTTGAGAAGTTAGGAATCAGCACAAACGCTAAGATAGTTAAGACGGTCTATGATGTACTGTCTGAGAGATATACAAGCGTTGAGATAGGCAGTGTTAAGCCTTCACTTGCTCAGACAATATCGGATACTAACGGAGCGTTAGAGACTACGCTTGATAAGGCGTTATATGCTACTAAGAACGCTACGGCGTGGCTTACGGGTAGCAATGGCTACGTTATGGCAGTTAAGAACTCTGACGGTACATGGAAGGAACTGTTATTCATGGATACTGATGATGCTGAGACGGCGGTAAACGTGCTCAGAATCAATGAGAATGGCATCGGATTCAGCCGTAACGGTATAAACGGTCCTTATACTCAGGCGTGGACTATGGACGGTAAACTTATCATCGGTGGTACTAATGTTCCGAGCTTTTCGGTTATGAATGAATCGATTGAAGTATTAAAGATTGATAAAAATGCTATTACTTGGAAAGATATTTCAACGGGTAAAAAAGCGCTTGAAGTCAGAGGTAATCAGTTACAAATAAGGTCTTGGAACGCTGATGATAATGAGCGCTGGGTCGGAATACTCGGAAATACAAGAGTCGTAAGACAAGACGGCTCGATTTTAAGAACTGCCGCTTTATGGTGTCAAGGCGGTGAAGATGATGAAAATAATGTAACGGGCGTAGGTTTAGGATTTGCCCCTACTAACGGTGGTGTTTATTATGCTTTACGATTTACTAAAGAAATGGATACCAACAATGATACACCATATATTATTCATACCGCTAATGGTACATTATTTCCGAATAATCAGAACGGTGGTATAACAATTCAAAATGGTCTTGTAAAAAATTGGAATTTGTACGGGTTAAACGGTGATTTTTCAGGTATTACAAGAATTAAAGTTGAGGACGGATTAGTAGTAGGTTATAGCCGAGAGAGCACAACATATTCGGGTTATATTTCAGTAGGTGGGCAGATAATTACAGTATCTGACGGACTAATCACGGGAGTAACTTAAATGAGTGAGATAACTATTTCGCATCCCGATAGCTTTAATACGGGAGATATTGAAAATCCAACAATTACATATGAAGAATACATGAAAAATAAGGAGGATGAAGAGAATGGCGCAATCAATCAATCTTCAAATAACGCCTAATGGTGTTATTCCTACAATCTATGCGAGCCAGTTTGATGTAGGTAGAGAGATAACTTTCAATTTATATGACGGCTCTACTGCTTACACTCCGCCCGCAGGAAGTACCATTCGCTTTGAGGGTAAGAAGTCAGACGGTAACGGATTTTCGTACAACTGTACTTATGTGGATAACGTAGTTACAGTGGTACTCACTGACCAAATGACAGTATTTGCCGAGGATGTGCAGTGTGAGTTAAGAATTGCGGATATAAATGCAAATGATATAGGCACTCTCAATGTAGTATTATCCGTTGAAAAATCACCAATAGACGAGAATACGCCTATGAGTGATACTGAGATACCTGCTATCGTAGAACTTGCAAGAGCTGAACAGTATAGCGCTGAGGCATGGGCTGAAGGAACTCGAAACGGGGTACCCGTAGGACCTACTGACCCTACATATCAGAATAATGCGAAGTATTACGCTGAACATTCAAGCGCTTCAGTATCATCATTATCTGATACCGATATTCAGAACGTAGCAGATAATCAGATATTGGTCTATAACGGCGTGTCCTCTAAATGGGAGAATAAGGTTGATGAGCTTAACCGCCTCGCTAATGTTCATATTTTGAATCCTTCAGACGGTCAAGCCCTGATATACGATGCCAATGATGATAAGTGGGTTAATCGCTCAGGTGGCGGCTCTTCTACCCTTGGCGGTCTTACAGATGTAACACTCACTACTCCGACTAATAATCAGGTGTTAAAGTATGATAGCGTTACTCAGGAGTGGATTAATGGTGACGCTCCAAGTGGCGGTGCAGGTGGTAGTGAAGTTACAATCACAACAGTTGAATCATCTTTATATGGTCAGGCAGTAACAATATCAGACGGTCAGGATACTTATACGGGTACCTTTGATAATACTGGACTTTGTATTATACAAGGTGTGACAATTACTGGCTCCGCAACGGTTATATCTACTGACGGAGTTAATACGGCAACTGGCACATTAACAATGCCGTATTTTGGTAATTATTCAATAGCTTTGTCATTCTTCTCAGCCACTGTTAATGTTACTTTTCCGTATGCTAACGGAGCAACGTGTACTTTATCGGACGGAGTTACTACATTAACGGCTAATACTTCACCTATGGCGTTCTCTATTCCGAACACTGGCACTTGGGTAGCGACTTGCACACTGGACGGACAGAGTAAGACAGAGAGTTTCACAATCACTACGGACGGACAGACAGAATCGCATACCTTTGAATACGGCACAATCAACCTCACATACGCAAACGAGTTTAGGGGAGTTACACTTACGTGTTCAAGCGGTGGAACGACAATCAGTAAGGTTGCGCCAGTAGGTGCAAATAGTATGGTGTTCTATCCACCTAGTACGGGAACTTGGGAGATTACTGGAATATACAGTGGAGTAACGTACAGTAGCGGAAGTATTACAGTATCAAGTTTGAGTACGGCTGTTCCTGCGGTATTGCAGACTTCATCAGAAATCACAGTTACCTTGTATGGTGCGGTTGAAGATACAATATCCTTCACCGATGCAAGCGGAGTAAGTAAGACAGAAACATTCGCAACTGGACAGAGTAGCAAGTCGGTAACATTCAAGGTAATTCCTAACGGAAGTAGCATTACATTCACAAGTAGCGTAGCAAAGAATCCCAGTGATTTAACCGCAGATTATAGCAAGACAGTTACAGTTGATAGTAATACTACGGAAGTTAAGGTGATGCCGAGTAATAGTCTGTATTGGTACGGTTATATTGATAATGCCAACTTCGGTGATGTATCAAGTGCTAATGGTTGGAGTGGTGCTACTGGATGGACTTTGCAAAACGCAACACACAACACAAACGACATCAAATTATCATCTACTTCGGGATATACGATATGCGGTGTAGGTGTTGTTAATCCAGTTAGTAATGTAACTCTAAATGTTGTTGTACAAGGTGTTACAAGAATCGGTGGTGATTCAGATTATTATGGTGAAATTGATAAGTATTCTTCAAAATCAAATATCACTTCACCAACAGATGTGAGAATCTTAACAAATACAATAAATAAATACTCGTCCAATGTTACAACAAGTGCTTATCCTGCAATAACTGCTACTGGCGGTAGAGTTTCCAAGGTATTTGCGGTTTGGTACGAATAAGGAGATAACTTATGAACTACGAATATGAAATTCAAAAACTAAAATCAGAAGTTGATTCACTCCGAGAAGCATTTTTGCAGAGTCAGAGGAATCAAGTATCTGCCACAAGCAAGGCAGACAGTACGGCTAATGCGGTGGAGCAGATAACGCCTACCACATACACCAAGACCGCATACATCGGAGATACCGAAGTGGTATTCACAGATGTACCGAGTGGCAATCTTACAGTATATACAGACAATCTGATTGAATACAGTATGGCAAAGGATAACGACAGAGTAATTGTATCGTTTGAACCTTTGACCGAAGTAACAACTATCACAATATCAATAGTTTAAGGAGGACTAACAATGGCTTATTATGTTTTAATCATCGAGCAGATTAAGGGAGAATCCGAGGGTACTTACAATGAGTACGCAAGTGTTAAGAAGTACGCAGACGAACAGAGCGCAGAGGTTTACTTCTACACAAGATGTTCAGAGATTGCCAATGCAATAGGTAAGACTCACTACTACGGACATCTTAAGATTATGAATAGCCTTGGTGGAGTTATCAAGCAGGACACCATAGGTAAGTATGTAGAGGTGAATCAGTGATACAAGACTTAACACTGATAGGTATAGGGTTAGTTGATGCCTTGCTGATACTAGCCTTATACGTTATTGAGGGGCGTTAAAATGAAATGGCTAATCGGCTTAATCATTGTCGCAATAGCAATAGTCGGCGGTCTACTGTTCGCAGGAATCGTGGCTATATCTATTGCGCTTGATGAATGGAGTAAACGGAATGACAAAACACATTAAACGGATGCAGGATATACCATTATCCACATACGTTATTTTCAGTATAGCGGTGCTACTTATATACACAGTAGTATCGCTTATTTTATCAGTATTCGGTGTGCAGAATGATACGCTAACTACTTGTATCTTCGGTACGTTTGGCGGTGAGTGCCTTACTTGCGGAGTTATCAAGGTATTCAAGTTGCACAAGGAATACAAAATTAACAAAGGTATCGAGTCGTAATTGACTTAATACATCTCCTTTCTTAAGAGGGGCGGTATTGCTTCGGTGGTATCGCCCTACAACTAACATTATTCGGAGGATTCTTTATGGACACTAAAGTATTTATGACTATCGCAATGGCTATTATTTCTATCGCAGGAGCATTAGTTTCTGCCTACGTTATCCCTTGGATAAAGGCTAACGTATCTGCAAAAGACTTGGAAACTATTACATTTTGGGTGCGCTTCGCAGTACGTTGTGCAGACCAGTTATTTACGCCCGAAGAATGGGAGAAAAAGAAGTCTTATGTTATGGCTTACATCATAGACAAGGTTGCTTCTCTTGGTCTTAAGTTGACCGAGGAAGATATTAACATTCTGATTGAGAGTGCGGTTAATTCAATTCATCACAATGAGGGGGTAGAGTAATGGAATCCTTAAGAACAGTTGCTAGTGCTATGGCTATTTTCGGTGTACCTTCCCTTTTCGCTTTGGCATCCTATTTCGTTAGGGCGTGTATCAAGTTTTCCAAAAAGATTGACATTCTGATGAACGCTCAACAGAAGCAGATGCGTAGGGAATTGACTATGGACTTTCACAAGTATATGGCAGACGGTCACATTGATGATGACGACCTTGATATGTGGGAAGCATCTTATCAAGCCTATCATTCTTTAGGCGAAAACGGCATTATGGATTCTCGCAGAGCAGAGTTGATTAAGTTAAATAACAAAGTCGATTAAGTTAAAAAAAACAAAGGGGCATAGATATGACCGCAAAACAGATTATTGATTTAGCAAAAAAAGAAATTGGTACTAAGGAATATCCGCCCAATAGTAATAATGTAAAGTACAATACTTGGTTTTATGGACATGAGGTATCAGGCTCTTCTTATCCTTGGTGTTGTGTATTCATATCATGGCTCTTTAAGGCTGAGCAGGGTCTTTGTAAGAAAACGGCATCTTGTGAGAATCTTCTGTCATGGTTTGAATCAAAAGGGCAAACGGTAAAGAATCCACAAGCAGGTGATATAGTATTCTTTAAGTATTCTACTAATGGTCGCAGGACTAACCATGTAGGCTTAGTTGTTTCAGCTAATGGGAACGTAATTAACACTATTGAAGGCAACACTTCTAATTCAGCCAAGGGCTCTCAGGATAACGGCGGAATTGTAGCTCAGAGGAATAGATATAATAACATCGTAGCTTATGCTAGACCTAAGTACCAATCCTCTCCTACTGCCCTTCCTGAGCGTAAGACCGTTGAAGAGATAGCGGCGGAAGTTATAGCGGGCAAATGGGGATACGGAAACGATAGACGCCAAAGAATCACAAATGCAGGTTATAACTATGATGAAGTCAGGAAGATAGTTAATGCTATATGTGGTAAATAAACGTAAGGGCTGACCCGTTTGGGTTGGCTCTTATTTTTTTTAACTTTTTTCAAAATATATATTGACACCACTATATAGTGGTGGTAATATATCACTATAAGGAGGATATGAAATATGATAAACACAATTATTACAGTAAACAATGAAAATGAATACAGAGAAGTTAAGACCAAGCTTGATAATACGGGCTATGTACTTACAAATAGCATCGGAGATACTTGGGAATACACAAAGGGTAACAACGTAATCATCATAGAGAGGAGATAAAAATATGAAATACTACTACAACAATCAGTTAATCAGGACAAGCAAAAATCACGTTTATTCACACGCAGTAGTTTATAAAAAGGAAAACGGAGATATAGCCGTAGTCGGTTGTAGAAGAACTTTTGAAGAAGCTGAAGCGCTTAAGAGAGCCGAGCTCAACGGATACTTAAGAGGCATCGAAAATGACCACAAAGCAATCAAAGCATTGCAAAGTGGTAAAAATGGTTATTTTGCTAAAGAAGGTCGAAAAGATTATTGGATAAAGTTTGATACAATGAGAACGGTTGAATACTATGAGAACGATATAAAGAATCGTGAGAATATAGTAAAGAATATCGAAAGAACTTGGCAAATAATAGAACTCGAAGCAAGATAAGACAAGCGCTGACCTAACGGCGAGACGGGGAGATAAGGAGTGGATATGGTATGGTATGTAGTAACCAATGATGATGATGACAACTTAGGCAAGTTTAAGACCATAAAAGAAGCTAAGGTCAGAATCAAAGAGCTTAAGGAATTTGACAAGCAGGAAGGCAACCCGTTTGAAGAGCATTATAGAATAGAGAGGCAGGTGTATTAAGATGACAGATACAAGAACAGTTATAGAATTACTGAATCCACCAAGTAGAGACGAAAAAGCTTGGAATTTATTTACACAATCCGAGCGTCAATATTCACTTAATGAAGCTAAAAAATCACTTTTTAACACGGCGAGGGATTGTTACGGCGGAGCACTTGAAAGCCGAATGGTCGCAAGAATGGAAACAGAAGGGCGTGACCTGACCGATGAAGAGACTAAGGCGGAAGTCGAGTATATTCTTGAAACGATAGACTACTCAGGACGGGAGCCCAAAGATATAGCGCAAGTTAAGAAGGCTTGTAAGTATGTGTTAAAGAAGTATCAGGAGGTAGCAGGAGTATGAATAGATTTGAAGAAGGAAGATTGTACGGTGCTTGGGATACGGCGGTGCCTGATATAAAAATCATCAAGAGGACCCCTAAGATGTGCTTAGTTGAAGATACATCAACGGAATCACGATTCAGAATGAAGATTAAAGTTAATGGTAACGAAGAAGAAATGACCGATAGCGCAGTACCCGCCAGTTGGCGCCAGTGTTACACATATTCCACAATGTTTTTGAAAGCTAAGCCCGATGAAGATAATTATACTGAAGATGATTATGATTCATGGAAAGCTAACCTTGACCTAGAACGTGAATTATATCCGTCAAAGCCGATTGAATTATAGAAAAGGAGTTAATATGAAGGACTATCAGAAGAGAGCCGTTAAGAAGTATCAGGATGAGCACTATGAATTTATCAAAGTCAGGGTCAATAAGGGAGACAAGGATAAGTTAAAGGCTAAAGCACAAGAAGCAGGTATGAGCGTCAACGCTTATATACTGGATAAGATACTATAAAAACACTGACCACTTTACTGACCACTTTTTTTACAACTAACGGTTTTATCACTTTTATAACAGTTGTATTTTTAGCACAAAGCGTATGAATAAAAGACCCTTGAAAGTGCGACAAACGCCGTAAATTCAAGGGTTTTCTCTCTAAGCTGATAACGGGAATCGGATATGTTACCTGATACGCCAAAACGCCAGTATTTACGCTATTCTTAACGAGACACTGACCATTTTACTGACAACTTTTATCGAAAAGCTCATTTATCACTTGCTTCTGAGCACTGCCTTCATCCATAGAATGACGGTACACTCTTTTCATCACTTCATCTGTCGTGTATCCTGCCGCTTTCATAATATCTTCATCCACCATACCGACACTATGAGCATAGCTAATATAGAAGTGCCTAAGGTCATGTAATCGGAATCTAGGTATATTAAGCGCATCCTGAGCTCTATGTAATGCCCTTACGATGCTATTAGGATAACCCTTATATATATATCCCTTCGCTCTTATCTCATCCGCAAGCTTATCAGGTATATATATTGTTCTGACGCTTGCTAAGGTCTTAGGCATATCCTTACTGACAAGCTGATTATTGGAATCTGTTACAAGCCCGCTATCAATGGTTATCTTATTACCTTGCAGGTCCGTAAGCTTAAGGTCACATATCTCACTTCTACGCATACCAAGACACGCCAGTTGAATAGGGATACTGTATTCGGAGCCGTTGAAGTACTTAATGATATCAAGCACCTGCTCTTTAGTCGGGAGCACCTGCTTAGTAGGCTGACGCTTCGGAAGTGTTATCACTGGATTGAACTGAGGGCGGAACATCTTAAGCACCGCTTTTATGAATCCGTTATAATTCTTGACCGACTTCGGAGAGTGGGTACTTGCATACTCATTAACCGCCTTTTGTATATCTGCTTGCGTTAAGTCATAGATATTGAAGTCACTAAACCACTTCGGATACATCCGAGCAATCTGACGGTAAGAGCGTATCGTGCTAGGTGATAGTACATTGCTTTTGATACTGATGTACTCCTGCATACATCCGCCCATAGTAGTCCGCTTTTGACCCGTGAGCACACTTTCATTATATAAGTCGGACATTCTTATAGTAATCTCTCTCTCGGTCGGTTTGTGGTCAAAAAAGAGGGTATAACGCTTACCCTTGTATTGCTTTCTGACTCTGTATGTGTTCTTACTTATTGATTCTATCTTCATAAGCTAATAACCTTCTTATTGCATCCTGCGTTACCTTATCAGCTTTACGGAACTCGCTTATCATTTTCTTTTCATCATCGGTTATGATATCGAGCTCAGTAATATCCTCAACTAAAAAAGCCTTGGATATCTTAAAATATTGCGCCATACGCTCAATCTTATCAATCCTTGGATAAGTCTTAGCATTAACCCAATCTGAGAAGGTATTTTGTTTAATATCAAGCGCCTTACATAAGTCAGTAGCCGTTACTTCATTCTTATCCATATAGTGACGGATATTTCGAGCCATAATCTCTTTATTTTCTACCATGTTATGTAATCTCCTTTCTATACTTGCATTATCGGATAAAATGAAAATATTTTCAAGTAAAACGAAAAAAAGTATTGACAATATCGGTTTAACCGATTATCATATCCCATAGATAGTGTTCGGTTTAACCGAAGTACACTACATATAGACCGAAGAAAGGAGGTATAATATGGCACTTACGTTAAAGGCTCTCCGAGTTAATGCAGGACTTGACCAAAAAACGGCGGCTCAGCAATTAGGCGTTGCCCCTGAGACTTTAAGTAATTGGGAACGGGGTAAGAGTTATCCAACGGTACCACAAATAACATCCATAGAGAAGTTATACGATACCACTTATGCCGAGATAAATTTTTTACCCAATGATATCGGTTTAACCGATGAAGAAGAAGGTGAGTAGTATGCCAAGGTTGAAATCATTAAAAGTCAACTACACGGTTGATATCGGGAGATACATCAAGGCTTATATGGTTTTAGCAGATAAGAGCCAAGAGGATATGGCATATGAGTTAGGGATAAGTCAACAAGCCTTCGGTAAGAAGATTAAGACTAATCACTTCCTGCCTAATGAGTTATCAGTAATATTCAATGTTCTTGATGTAGCAGATGAAGGAATACTTGATTTGATGAAAGGATAAAAACACATGGAAAAGATAGGTTTTGTACTTTGTTTGATATCCTGCGGTGGCATAGCTGAGGCTTACGGAAATGGTAAACAATTATCACTTGGCTTAGCAATGTTCATAGCAGGAGCACTACTTATAGCAATAGGAGACATAAGGCATGATATCGAGAATAACAAGCGGAATCATAGTTGTGATTCTAACGTGCTTAACCGCCTTCACTTCTTACGCTAAAGAGGATGAGCCACAACTAATCAAGATGAGAGCTACGGCATATTGCCTTGACGGTATTACCGCAAGCGGTGAGCCAGTAAGAATAGGCATATGTGCAAGCGGTCATCGTGAATGGTTAGGTAAAACAGTTGTGTTATATCAGAGACTTCCTGATGACGGCATCGGTCAGATAATCGGCATCTATGAAGTTAAAGACACGGGATGTAAAGAGACAGTGATTGATATATGGCAACCTACTCTCGATGATTGTCAGGAAGTAATGAATCGAGTATATGAGGACGGATGCCAAGGAAGAATTTGGTGTGAGGTGTTAGATGCAAGAGGGTAACTATTATGAAAGCTTTTTTGGTGCGGATGTGAAAGTACCTGAAGAGCGAGAACATCACAACGCTTACTTTGACCACTACTCTAATGAGTGGAATAAGGCGGTCAAGCGGTTAAAAGAAAGCGGATGTGACTTAAGCAGGATTAGGTTGGTGCCTAAGGGATGAATAACAACCTAGATTTTAACTTCGATAAGCCGATAGACCGCAAAAAGGCATTTTATCGAATGTTAGCAAAAGCAAAAGACAGAGATATTGTAGCAAAGGCAAGATTTGATAGACCGCCGTACTATATGCAATTTCTATCAAGTTGGACCACTGGAAAGGATGAATGATATGGAAGATTTTAAGAGAGATTCAATTAAGGAAAAGATAGACCGTATTTTATGGCTTAAGAAGCTTCTCAATGATGAGCTTGAATTTTCATCGGTTGTAGAGTTTACGCCTGATTATAGCGACCGAGATAAGCTGACAATGTATGGTTTAGAGAGCTTTGATATGGTAGCTGAAGCATATGGCATAGGTAATGAATATATCACTACTGAAGTCGTAAGCGGTGGACACTTTAAGAAGTACATGAGAGTTAAGGGTATAGAGGTTAATGTATATGCCTTGAAGGGAAGTGATGACTATGATGCTATCAAGCGAGCCCTATAAGGATGAGCAGAAGTATCAGGAAGAGTTAGAAGCACATATGGTGAAGTTTCCAGTGTGTAAGAGTTGCGGTTATTCACTTATGAACTGCGAGACGGTTATACGAATAGACAATAACTATTATTGTGACGATTGCGCTGATGTTCTCACTAATAGCGAAATGCGAGAAGCGGAGGGTATTGAATAATGTGGATGAAGAGTGATGAACTTACGGAATATGAGAAGGATAAAGCCCGTAGCATGATAAAGGGCATGACGGCGAATATGTTACTTGAAGCCGTTAAGGTTATTCCTACTACTGTTATAGCTCAGGAACTAGAGCGTAGAGATGAAGAAGTATCAGCGAAGTTGAATAACATATCAGCGCTAGTTAAGGCGGTAACACGTTATACAAGCATTGATGATTGTTATAAGACGATAGATGCAATAAGAGCAATAGTCAAATAAGAAAGGAGATATTGTATGGCATTACCCGTATTGATTATAGGTCGAAGTGGCTCAGGTAAGACCTATTCACTAAAGAACTTTAAGCCTGAGGAAATCGGAGTTATATCGGTTGAAAAGGGTAGGCTACCTTTTAAGTCAGATATTAAGACGGTCAAAGTACCGAACTTTATCGGTGAGGAAGGACTTAACGATTATGCCGCTATAAATGCCGCTAAATATGCTTGGATAATGCAGATTATTAATAAGAGCAAAGCCAAGTCAATAGCAATAGACGATAGCCAGTATCTGTTAGTCAATGAGCTCTTTGATAGGTCAGCCGAGAAGGGGTACGACAAATTCACGGATATGGCGGCTAAGTTTAGAAATCTGATTCACGGTATCAATGAAATGCCCGATGATGACAAGATAATCTACTTCTTGCATCATTCAGAGCTTGATACAGACGGTAGAGAAAAAGTCAAGACCATTGGCAAGATGCTTGATGAGAAGCTTACAATCGAAGGTTGCTTCGATATCGTGCTCTACTGTCAGGACCACAAATTCTATACTCAGGCGAATGGTCAGAGTACGGCTAAGAGTCCTGAGGATATGTTTGAGCTTGAAATACCGAATGACCTTAAGGCGGTTGATACCGCAATCCGTAAGTACTACGGAATGAAGTAGCAAGTGTAATATTATATCACAATATAACAATTATTAAGGAGGATTAAATTTATGAACAAACCTAAAGGATATGATGAGGTGCAGGTAGGCGGTGACTTTACTCCAGTTATTCTCGGAGGACATCACATGGTAATTAAGGGAGTCAGAGAGGAAAAGTCAAAGACGGGTAAGGATATGATAGTCGTTGCTTTTGACTTCGCTGATAACGACACTCAGCCCAAGTATTTCACGGAGCTTTTCGAGAAGGATATCAGACCTGACAAGAAGTGGAGCGCAACGGGTACTCAGTGGATTCTTACAATGGATTCTCAGGACGCCTCTAAGACTTCAAGGAACTTTAAGAGCTTCATTACTTCTTTTGAGAAGTCTAACGGATGTGAGGCAGTTTGGGGCGCTAAATTCTGCGAGCAGTTTAAGGGTAAGAAAATCGGCGGTGTATTCGGTGAAGTTGAAGAAGAATACAATGGCGAAGTTAAGAAGCGTCATAAGCTCCGTTGGTTTTGTGATGATGCCAAGGTGGATGATGCCGTAGTACCTGAGGCTAAGTTGCTTAATAAGGCTCCAAAGCCTTCAGATAATTCCTTTGTTAATGTTCCTGACAATGTAGCTGATGAAATACCCTTCTAAGAATTATGACTATTCAATGCGACACTAGAGAACATAAGCAGGAATTAGAGCGCATACAACATCAATTTGATAGCTTAGGCGTGAGTTATTTCAAGCTTAAGTTATCAGTTGGTGACTATATGGATATCAACAATCCGTATCTTGTCATAGATAGAAAAAAGGATTTGCAGGAGTTATGCAGTAATGTAACTCAACAACATAAGCGCTTTCAAAATGAACTTATTAGAGCTAAAGAGCAAGGAATCAAGCTTATTATCCTATGCGAGCATGGCGCTGATATTAAAGAGCTTATAGATGTGTATTTTTGGCATAATCCAAGGCTTGATGAGTACGATTGGATAATTAGCGAGGGTAAGCCCCGCAAGGTACAGAAATACCCTAAAGCGACTACTGGAGAGCAGTTATATAAGTCACTTTGTACTATTCGTGATAAGTACGGCGTTGATATTCATTTTTGTGAGAAGAAAAACACGGGATATATGATAGCAAAGATATTAGGAGGGATTGATTAAATGGCGAATAAGAAGTTAGGTTTTATACCGCTATATAGGTCAATTCAAGAGCATTGGTTATGGCAGGATGAAGAGCCCTTTGATAATAGAAGTGCGTGGATAGATTTATTATTATCGGTCAACCATGATGATAAAAAGCTTAAAGTGGGTAGCCAAATTATCACTATTCATGCGGGTCAGATGTGGACTAGCTATGTGAAACTAGCTAAAAAATGGCATTGGTCAAGAAATCGTGTATATCGGTACATCAGTACGCTAAAGTCTGACGAAATGATTGTCGTAGACGGGACCGCTAACGGAACACTTCTAACCGTGATAAATTATGGGAATTTCACACATCATGGAAACACTAACGGAACAACGGGCGGAACACCTGACGGAACACCTAGCGGAACATCAGACGGAACAACGGGCGGAACACAAACAATAAATATAAATAATATAAATAATGATAATAAGTTAAAAAAAGAACTGTCGGCAGAGCCTCCAGTTGACGGAGGTGATTGGCAATGAATAACGAATACATTGTTAATGAGGTAGAACTTAGAAAAGCTATTGAACAGTTACATCCTGACGGTGAGTTATTTGAAGTAAGGATAATCAATAAGAATGGTAAGAGTAACAAGATTATAAGCGGATATTTCAAAGATGCTGATACGTTACTTGATAAGCTTCAAACGGTGGACCTGCGAGGCGCAAATATATATATTACGCTTAATCAGATTAAGAGTGAATTATTTAGCCGTCAGCAGAGCGAGACTTTTGTACTCGGAGCCAATAGTACAGATGATACGGATGTAGTTGGTTATAAATGGTTATTTATTGACCTTGACCCTAAGAGAATCACGGGAGTATCAAGCAGTGATGATGAGCTTAAGGGGGCTTATGAACTGGCAAGCAGAATATATAACTATCTTAGAGATAGAGGATTCACGGAGCCAGTTAAAGCGGTAAGCGGCAACGGTGCACACCTGCTATATAGAGTTAAGCTTCAGAATAGCGAATATAACAAATCATTGATTGAAAGATGCTTAAAAGCTCTATCTATGCTCTTTGATACGGATGCTATAAGCGTAGATACTGCTAATTTCAATCCTGCGAGAATATGTAAGCTTTACGGTACATTAGCTCAGAAAGGCAGAAGTACAGATGATAGACCGCATCGAATGAGTAAAATTATCGGTGATGCTAAGATATGCGAGCCTACTGACATTAAGTATCTTGAAGAATTGGCGGCAGAATTGCCTCAGGAAGAGATTAAACCGACTAAGTATAACAACTATAACACTAATGACTTTGATATTGAGCAGTGGCTTGATAACTACGGCTTGACATATCGTAAGGCGCCGTATAAGGACGGAACTAAGTATGTTCTCGATGAGTGTCCGTTTGACCATAATCATAAAGCGCCTGATTCAATGGTGACAGTATCAAGCATGGGCGCTATCGGGTTTAAGTGCCTTCATAACAGTTGCAGTGATAAACACTGGCGAGACTTGCGCTTAAAGTTTGAGCCTGATGCCTATGAATACTCAGAAGCTGATAGGCGAATAGATGAAGGCTACTTGATGCACAATCGAGACTTGCATAAGGAAGTTGATGAACATAAGCCCGCTCCTGCCCTGCCGATGTTTATGACCGCAAGAATGATACTTGATTATAAAGAGCCTGAAGGTGAATACATCAAGACGGGTATCAATATCCTTGATAAGAAGCTTAGAGGTTTACAACGTGGCAAAGTATCTTTGATAAGTGGCTTAAGAGGTGCGGCAAAGTCAACCATACTTGGTCAAATTATCCTTAACAGTATTCAAAACGGACATACTGCAATAGTTTACTCAGGAGAATTATCAAAGAAGAATTTTCTTAACTGGCTCTTTATGCAAGCGGCAGGAAGAGGATATACAACTAAATACACTGAATATGAAGGCTACTACTGCAATGAAGAAGTCAAAGGACCTATAGCCGATTGGATGAATCAAAAAATGTGGTTATATAACAACGAATACGGCAACCGCTTTGATGAGATTAAGGATTGCTTACGGCATGAGATTAAGGATAAAGAAGCTGATATATGTATAGTTGATAACCTTATGGCGCTTGATTTAAGTACATTCGATGTAGATAAGTATGAAGCACAAACTAAATTTGTATGGGATTTGAAAAGCATAGCTGAAGAGCTGAATGTTCATATTATCTTCGTAGCGCATCCAAGGAAGGCGCAAGGATTCTTAAGACTTGATGATGTATCAGGAAGTGGAAATATAAGCAATATAGTTGATAATGCTTTCATTATTCATCGAAATAACTCGGATTTTCAAAGATTAACGGAGCAGATGTTCAAGTGGAAAGCTACGCATGAAGCTTATAGCGGTACCAATGTCATAGAAATATGTAAGGACCGTGAGCAAGGCAATCAAGATGTATTCATTCCGTTATGGTATGAGCCTCAGACTAAGCGCCTTAAGAATTATGAGGCTGAGAACGTGGTTTATGGTTGGGAAAAGCCAAGTACGCCAATAGATGACGAATGGGAAGTAGCATCAGATGATGAAATACCTTATTAGGAGATTATATGGATGAGTTAAAGATAATAAATAAGATGTACTCGAAAATATGGCAATTACATAAGAAATATTATCATATTGCCTTTGACAGTACAGATGATGATTGGGATGCCTTATATCAAGAAGTAAATCAATGCGCTGAGAAGTATGAAGATAAAGCAATGGCGGATACTTTTATAACCTTAGCTCTTGCAATGGAAAATACTATACATAAGGCGTATCGAAGAAAGGAAGGATTGGATATATGAGCGATTTGATTAACTTAATTGACTTATACAATAAAAATAGTGATTTTCGATTATACGTAGACAAGTATAGCCGATGCCACAGAATGTTAGCGGAAGATGCTATAAAGTGCAAGGTAGTGCAGAACTATGCGGAATGGTTAAGGAGTGGGAAAAGATGAAGAAAATATCCAACATCATACTATTTATCATCGGCTTAATACTTGGGAAAATAGTAGGACAGTATTTAGTGAAGGGAGATTGAAGATGCAAATTATAATCGAGGTAGATGATTATACAAATGATTTGCTTACTGCAATAGGAGCAGTAAAAGGTATGAGTAAAGCAGAAATTGTAGAGTCTTTATTAAAAACAACAATAGAGAAATGCAAAGGAGAGATTAAGGTAAGCGAGGGGTGAGGGATGAAAATGATAAAAACGATAATGGATGTACCCAAAGATTTATATGCAATGTGGATGGCAAGAGGAATAAAACTTGGCACACTACTCAATGAGGTACTGGATGAGATAAGAGCAGAGATAGACGAGCAGATAGACCTACACGATACACCTTTTGAGATTGATGACGGTATGGACGCATCGTTCTGTGACGGACTTAATAAGGCAAAGGAGATTATCGACAAGTACAGAGAGGAGAAGGAATGAAGGACAAAGACGGACTCCGATACTGTGACAAGTGCGGAGAACTTTTAACAAGAAAGAATAACAAATGCGGATATGAGTTATGTGATAAATGCAATAAGCAATTAGAAGAACAGATAAAGGAGAAAGTGAATGACAAATGAATTAAAGTTTTTAACCTCAAAAAGTGTAATTCATTTTGGAAAGGGTAATAAATATCATAGGTTTTTATAAATGAATTAAAGTTTGAGCATATAAAGGAGATAGTAAATGGGATTTAGCATTGGCAGATTTTGGTGTTCATTATTCAACTTTGATAATTTTATGGGTATTTGGTTATCACTTGGATATGATTCAAACCAAGAAGCATTTGTATTTCAGTTTCAGTTTATGTGGTTACAGTTATGTATAGGTTTTGATAAAGGAGAATCAGAATGACAAGAGACCAGATGCACAACACATTAAGATATGTGCGAGAGCAACTAGCAGACGAAAGAGGTTCAGACTTTAGCGGAGTAGAAGCCCTTGATATTGTGATAGCCGAACTAGAGCAAGAGCCAAGCGGTGATTTGATAAGCCGACAGGCGGTACTAGACGGAATAGATACATATATCTATAAAGCACAGAGTACAGGAACACAAGATGATTTTTATTCCTTTGCCGAGTTAGTTGTCAAAGTATTACCATCCGCCAAGCAAGAGCCAAAATACTGTGACCGCAATATCTGTATGAAAAATGAATATAACGGCATAGGTTGTGACGAGTGTGAGGTTACAAAGAGTCAAGAGCCAAAGACAGGGCATTGGATAGATAGATGGGATAAACTATTCCTATGTGAAAATAAGAATTGTTCTTTGTGTGGTCATATGGCACAGACAAAACATAACTATTGCCCTAATTGCGGTGCAAGAATGAGAGGTGAGAATGAGTAAGGTAATGGTTGAAGTAGATACTGACATAATGAATTATATGGGATTTGTTATATCAAATGATTATATTCATAGGTCTGTGATTGAGGATATTAAGCAGGAGATAGAAGAAAAAGCAAAAGAGCGTGAATTTTATTTAGATAGTGGACATCCGCATAATGGACTTTATGAAGCATTGGAGATTATCGACAAGCACTTGCAGAAGGGAGAATAAATGATAGTTATTGGCATACCGAATATGGGAACAGTACCGATGTGGGAGGAGCAGAAATGAAATTAAGTATTATAATACCCTACTACAATTCTAAAGAATATACAGATGAATTACTTGATTGCCTTGATAAGCAGATGACAGATGATGTTGAAGTGATTGTAGTAGATGACGGCAGTACTAAGCCATATAAGACTTCTTATGAATGGTGCAAGGTTATAAGGAAAAAGAACGGCGGTTGTGCAACGGCAAGAAATAGAGGGTTAAAAGTAGCTAAAGGCGAATATATACAATTCATTGACTCGGATGATATGATTCCTGACTACTTTATTGATAAGCTTTTAGAAAAAATAGACGCAGGTGATTATGAAGTGATTGACTTTTCTTGGCGCTCTCTCACTTCCGAAGGCAATCAGCATAACTACATATTATATAGTGACAAAGACTTCTTGAAGAATCCGTCAGTATGTACCCGATGCTTTAAGCGCTCTTATATAGGTGATAACCGATTCAATGAGCTAAAAGATTCTACTGAAGATGAGGACTTCAGCCGCAAGCTTGGATACCTTGACCGCTCTCTTCCACTTAAGCATGGCTCAATATCTGATTATATGTACTTCTATCGTACTTCCGTTGATAATTCTAAGATTAAACGCTTTAAGGCGGGTAAGATGAATACTAAGCGTATCGTGTATTTTTATAATCACTTTACGGCTGATATGCTTGATGAATTTGAGCAGATAAAAAAAGATGATGAACATAATGAAGTATGGCTCTTGACTTATCAATGCGATATGCCTGAGGTTAAGCGTTATGCTCAGGTGCATAAACCATTCCGACTATGGACGCATTATATCAAGGGAGAGCCTTATAACAATGTAGAGCTTATAGAACTGCCCTTCACTACTCAGATAGTCTTATACATCAATCAGACGAACATCATCGGTGGACTTGATACTTTTGTTCTTAACTTCGCTAAGATTATGTCAAAGAACTATGATATCACGTTTGTAGTTAATAAGTGTGATGATGCAGTAGTTAAGAAGATATCAAAGTATATCAGAGTCGTTAAGGGGCAACCGCAAAAGCGTATATATTGTGATACTTTGATTATGCTCAGGATACTGGATACACTGCCTCATAACATAATCTACAATAAATCAATTCAGATGTGTCACGCTTGTAAAACTAACGATAATTGGCATATTCCTCAGAATACAGATTATATAGTTAATGTATCTCAGGCATCAAAGGACAGTTTCGGTGATGAAGGTAAGCGAGGCGAAGTAATACACAATCTCATAGCTCCGAATAACCATAAAGCGCTTATGCTTGTATCTGCTACTCGGATTCCTGCGGCAGATAAAGGACAGAATGAAAAGAGAATGATTAAGCTTGCTGAAATGCTCAACGCTAATGATATTCCCTTCATATGGCTTAACTTCTCAGACGGTAAATTACAGAACGCACCTAAAGGCTTTTATAACATGGGTACTTATATGGATATAACGCCATATATCGCAAAAGCTGACTATTTAGTACAACTATCCGATTGTGAGGCGTGGTCATATGCAATACTCGAAGCTCTGACTCAGAATGTGCCCGTGTTAGTTTGCCCGTTTGCTTCAGCTTATGAAATGGGAATAGAGGACGGCAAGAACGGATATATAATACCATTCGATATGAATTTTGATGTTAAGCGCCTATTAGATATACCGCAATTTACTTATGAATATGATGTAAATGCAATAGTGAAGCAATGGCGCACTCTTTTAGGAAAGCCAAAACCGTTTAACAAATATGAGCCTAAGGATACTAACCAAATCAGAGTGAAAATACCATATTACGATATAGCTCTTAAGCGTACTCTTCAGAAGGGTGAAGTCTTATCAATGACTCCTGAGCGTATCAAGGTAGTTATGGATAAAGGGCTTATAGAATTTGTGGAGGGATAGACAATGGACAGACAAGATGAAGCACTAAAGATACTTAAGGATATAAGGCATATATACAGACTTATTGAGCAGTTGCAGGAAGATATTACCCGCATTTATACTTCTTTAACTAATACAACCGTCAAACCTAAAGAGATTGACATACAGACTTCTTTACCTGCTGACCCAATGGCTGATAAGGTAGCCTTAATGGTTGAATATGAGAAAAAGCTTGAAGCATATCAGCTTGACTTGATTGAGCGTAAGAACTTAGTCATAGATACGATTAAGACAATGGATGTTGACAATCAGCAATACATCATACTCAAATACATGAACAATAAGACCATTGACCAAATAGCATCTATTGTAGGCTACGGCTCTAGGCAGACTTGGGAGAATATACATAAGGCAGAACAACAATTCATAGAAATATATTCAAATAATTAAAAGTCTGCGAACTATTGCGAACTGTTTTATGATATTATGATAACGTGAAAAGTCACGGGGAGATACTCATATACCATATCCTTAATACAATATCTTTTGCTAAGGGCACTCGATAATATATCGGGTGCTTTTAATTTGTAAAGGAGTACACATGGCTAAGGACTATGCTAAGGCATTTTATAAGTCAGCTACATGGGAGCACTGCCGTAAGTCTTATATGAAATACAAGGGCGGTTTGTGTGAGCGTTGCTTAGCTAATGGAATCATATCAGCAGGAGTGATAGTGCATCACAAGAAGTACATCACACCTGAGAACATATCTAACCCGATGATAACAACTGACTTCAATAACCTAGAGCTTCTATGTATTGATTGTCATAACAATGAACATCATCACGGCAAGAAATCAAAACGCTTTCAAAAAAGATTTTTAGTCGATGAAAACGGCGGAGTCAGCCCGATTGATAGCCTCCCCTAATGCGTATATCCGCAGTGCCGTTGGGGAC